>SCPN01000264.1_pt1 | contig 120852 bp, 127 predicted proteins | sample 6106831 | NCBI WGS metagenome assembly SCPN01 (sample SAMN10720447, study PRJNA508395) | human gut metagenome | isolation source: Participant 1, 0 month | reverse complement strand
TCAGGTAAGTGTAGGAGCGGTGAGTTTACCGGTAACTTTAATTATATTTTTTATGCCTATTGTGGGAATGTTTAATGAGAAATATGAATTCCTCGGAAAATATTTGTATAGTGGTGTACTTTTTAAAATTTTAAATGGTGCACATTGTAATTTGGAGAATATTATAATTTTGTCAATAAATACAATTGTGTTAATTGTGATAGGATTTGCAATTGCGAATCCAGTAAAGATAATAAAGGAATAGATGAATTAAAACCGATAACAATAATCTTTAAATTTATTGTTTATATAAGATACATCTTAAATTATAAAAATTCATACTAGAAATATTATATATATGTATTGACTTTTGTATATACTATGTATATCATTTTTAGGAGAATACTATGCAAACTATATTACAGGAAACTAAAATAAACACATTCATCATAAAAACTGCCGTAAGACAGTGGAAAAATGATTATTGAAAAATCAGTAAATCGAAATACCTGAATTTAAAGAATATTAACTTTATGGAGTCATAATGAGAAAAAAGGTAATTACATCGGCTGTAATAATTTTAATCTTATCAATTATATTATTACTAATAAATCATTATAAAGGACACAATTCGATCGCAGCACCTGAGATTACGCTTGTTTATGCGGAAAATCAGGTTGAGGATTATCCGACGACAAAGGGTGCTTACGAATTTGCACGCCTTGTTAATGAAAGAACGAACGGAAGAATTAAGATTGTTGTAAAATGCAATGGAGAACTGGGGGATGAAAAGTCAGTTATTGAACAGCTAAAGTTTGGAGGAATTGATTTTTCGAGAGTATCCATATCATCTATATCCGATGATATTCCGGCATTAAAAGTAATCCAGATGCCGTTTTTATATTCAGATGCACAGGAAATGCTGGATGTATTGAATGGAAAAGAGGGAATGCAGTTCGTAGATGCAGTCCGGGAAAGTAATCTTGGTGTAAGAGCATTATCATGGTATGATGCAGGCGCACGAAGTTTTTATTCTGTAAAGCCGGTTACGGCAATACAGGATTTGCAGGGTTTAAATATAAGAGTACAGGAATCAGAGCTTATGTCAGAAACGATAGAAATGCTTGGCGCGAATCCGGTGAAAATGACCTATTCAGAAGTTTATAAGGGGCTTCAGACCGGAAAAATAGATGGGGCAGAAAACAGTCTTGTGACATATACCTATTCTAAACATTATGAACAGGCTAAGTACTGTCTGATTGATGAGCATACAAGAATTCCGGAAGTGCAGCTAATATCCCGGTATACATGGGATAAATTATCAGATGAAGACAAGGCAATTATATCAGAATGTGCGAAAGAATCGGCTGTTTATGAAAGAGATATTTGGAAGAATACAGAGGAAGCTGCGGTAAAGATGATTGAAGATAAAGATATAACGGTAACGAAAGTGAGTGATGAAGAAAAGCAGAATCTAAGAGAAAAGCTGCAGCCTATATATGATAAATATTGTTGCAAGCTATATTGAAATTATAGTGAGAGTTGGAAAAGTCAGGGTGACTATCTCCTTTAAAAATTCAATATGTGTATATACAATAAGCAGTGCGGTGATTACCTTGGCGCTGGGAATATTGCTTTCACTATGAAAGGAATGGACGCGCATTATGCCCTGGATAATAATGAAAAAGCAATAGAACTGTATAGAGCTGTAACGAAGGAACATAATACATTAAAATTATATTTCGAGGATGCACAGACAATATTGCCTGAACAGATTGATGAAGTCAGGAATGATACAAAAAGGATTCTGAAAAAAATCCCGGCAGATTATAATGGTATGAATGAGGAGCAGTATATTGTTATCCAGTCTATACATAATACATATGACAGCTATGATACGATATACCGCAGTATTACAGAGTCGAATCTTAGTGAAAAAGAGTATAGAAATGCGATAGACAACTGTTATAAAGCACAGAATTACTTGGAAGATTATGTGAAAAAATATGAAAGCATAACCGTATCGTTAGGAAATGAGCAGTATAACGGGCAGAAAAAGCTATTTTATATAATACCGGTGATCTGTATTATTATTGCATTTGTAGTAATTGTATTGTTTATATGGATAAGGCTTTTTATGAGCCGGAGCATCGTAAAACCAATTTTAATGCTGTCGGATGAAGCGAGAAGAATAAGCATGAATGATTATTCCGGTGATGATATCATAATAAAAGGTGATGATGAAATATCACTTCTGATTAAGGAATTCACAGAGATGAAACATTCAACAAAGAATTATATCGTTACGCTTAAAGAAAAACATAAAGTTGAACAGCAGCTTGAGCATATGCGTTTTGAAATGCTCAAAAACCAGATTAATCCACATTTTCTTTTTAATACATTAAATCTGATTGCAGGAACGGCAGAAATTGAAGATGCCGTAACAACGGAAAAGATGATAAATACGTTGAGCCGTCTTTTCAGATATAATCTTAAAACGCAGACTTCCATTATGCCGTTGGAGCAGGAAGTAAAAATAATGGATGATTATATGTATTTACAGCAGATGAGATTCGGGCAAAGAATAAAATATATGTGTGATGTTGATAAAGAATGTATGGATGAGCTTGTACCGGCATTTGTCTTACAGCCGCTTATTGAAAATGCAATCATACACGGCTTGTCCTCCTCATCTAAAGGTGGTCTTATCTATGTAAGATGTTTTAAGAAAGAGGATAAAATGTGGCTGTCCGTTGCAGATACGGGGATTGGAATAGAAAGAGATAAATTGGAAAATATCAGAAGATATATTGATAATATATTTTTATCTCCGGATACCAAACCGGCTGCAGCTGCTGAAAATGACAATAAAAGTGATGCGGATAACGGAATAAAGAGAAAAACCGTAGGAGTTGGCATAGGAAATATTGCGTACAGAATAAAAGGCATGTACAATAACAGCGGTATCAAAATTTATAGTGTAAAAGAACGCGGAACAGTGATACAGATATTTTTTGATAACTATAGTAAATGATATTCGGTGGGGAAAGATGGATGTATAGGGTATTATTAGTTGATGATGAACAGATTGAACGTATGGCGCTGGCTAAAAAAATAGACAGATATTACGGAGATAAAGTGGATATATATCATGCCGTAAACGGAAGAGAAGCGGTTGCCATGTGCGGCGAACAAAAGAATGATATTGTTATTATGGATATATCTATGCCTGAAATGAATGGTGTAATGGCGGCGAAATATATAAGAAAAATGGATGATGAGTGTTCAATCATATTCCTGAGTGCGTATGATGACTTTGAATATGCAAGAAATGCAATTAAAGTCAGAGCTTTGGATTATCTGTTAAAACCCTGCGATATGAATGATTTGCTGGCAGTGATGGATACGGCATTACAAAAGCTTGATAAAGAAAATGTTTTTAATGGAAATAGTATCTCTGGGAAAGAGCAGAATAAAGAAACAGAAATATGCGGAAGCAACGCTAATAATGTCAGAGAAAACAGACCCAAAAGAACAGATAATGTAAGGAATTCTGATGAGCAGACAACAATAAAATACTTAAAAGAGTATGTGGAAAATAATTATATATATGATATATCCATGCAGGAAGCCGCAGAAGAAATGGGATATTCAGATGCGTATTTCAGCAAATTGTTTAAACAATATTTTAATCAGAATTTTACGGCATATCTTACAGAGTATAGAATAAAAAAAGCAAAGGAACTGCTTAGCAATACCAATTATAGCATTAAAGACATAAGCAGAATGGTAGGATACACGGATTCCAATTATTTTGCCAAAATATTTAAACGGTTAGTCGGCGAAATTCCTTCAAAGTATCGTGAAAATTTAACAGAAAATGAATGAAAAGCACAGCTCTTTCCGGATGTCATTAGATAAATAGGACTTCCGGTGGGGCTGTTTTTATTTTGTATATAGTAAAACTGCACAATATAATTGTGTATAAACTGTGAAATATATCATGTTATGACAAAAAAATCTCCTCCAATGACAAACATTTACGGTATTAAAACCAAAACGATGCTTTTATTATATAAATATAGAATAAAACCGGTTATAAAGCAGAGGTTATTTAGTAATTTGGCTTTAATAGGTGTCAAAAACAAAAGGAGGAAACAGATGATTAAAACAATAATGAAACGATGTGCTGTACTGATGTTATGTATGGTTATGACCGTTGGATTATTTGGCTGTAATCTGTCAGTAAATAATGGAAAACGTATCGTAAGAATAGCGATAGCACAGTCGGAAACACATCCGGAATACCTGGGACTTGTTGCATTTAAAGAATACGTTGAGGAAAGACTGGGGGACAAATATGAAGTACAGATTTTTCCAAACGAATTATTGGGTTCGATACAGAAAACAATAGAGCTTACACAGACAGGAGCGATTGATTTCGCAGTTGCAGGTACAGCGAATCTTGAAACATTTGCAGATGTATATGAAGTGTTTAGTATGCCATATCTTTTCGATTCAGTTGAAAGCTATAAGGCAGTAATGCAGGATACGGATTATATGGAAAATGTATATGAATCAACAGATTCTTCCGGTTTCAGAGTCCTTACATGGTACAATGCCGGAACAAGAAATTTTTATGGTAAAAAAGCGATAAATACACCGGCAGACCTTTCGGGAATGAAGATCAGAGTACAGCAAAGTCCCGCCAGTGTAGCCATGATGCAGGCATTTGGAGCGGCGGCTTCTCCGATGAGTTTCGGTGAAGTATATACAGCAATCCAGCAGGGCGTAATAGATGGGGCTGAAAATAATGAGCTTGCATTAACGAATAATAAACACGGTGAGGTTGCCAAGTATTACACGTATAATATGCACCAGATTATACCGGATATGCTTGTTGGAAATCTGAAATTTATTCAGGGACTTGATGAGGATGAATTAAAGGTGTTTAAGGAAGCAGCCTTAAAGTCTACAGAGGTTGAACTTACAGAGTGGGACAAGTGCGTTGAGGAAGCTAAAAATACAGCCCATAACGAGATGGGTGTGGAATTTATATATCCGGACATTACACTTTTTAAAGATAAAGTTAAAAATATGCAGCAGGATATGATTCAGAAAAATCCTTCGATTGTTGATATATACAATCATATTCAGGAAGTAAATAAACGCATAGGGGAGGAAAAGTAATGGCTATATTAGATAATATAAGAAATGTCATGAATAAAGTAATCAGAATTATATGTATAGTACTTTTTGCATTTATGGTTATTATTGGAACGTACCAGATACTTGTAAGATACATTTTCAATAGTCCAAGTACTGTATCGGAAGAACTTCTGACGTATTCATTTACGTGGATGTCTTTATTTGCAGCCGCCTATGTGTCTGGAAAAAGAGAACATATGAGAATGGGATTTCTTGCAGATAAGTTAAGTGGAAAGAATTTAACAATACTTAATGTTGTAATTGAAATTATAACAATTGCATTTGCATTGATAGTAATGGTCTATGGAGGTATATCCATTACAAGTCTGTCGATGACTCAGAAGACAGCATCTCTTGGTATTCCAATGGGATATATATATATTGTTATTCCCATAACAGGAATTGTTATTGCAGTGTATGGCATATTAAATGTGACAGATCTTATCAGGAAAGGAGAAAATGTATGAATATAGCATGGTTATCAGGTCTTATTATATTAGTGATTCTTGTTATAATGCTTATAGCAGGAGCGCCGATTGCAATATCACTTGCAGTTTCATCAATATGTGCAATCCTTCCGGTATTGTCAACCGAACCGGCACTTGTAACCGGTGCGCAGAGAATATTTTCGGGAATATCAGTATTTAATCTGATAGCGATTCCATTTTTTATTCTTGCCGGTAACATCATGAATAAAGGTGGAATTGCCATAAAACTTATTAACTTTGCAAAGATATTTACAGGAAGAATACCGGGTTCGCTTGCACATACAAATGTTGTGGCAAATATGCTTTTTGGTGCGATATCAGGTTCGGGTACGGCAGCAGCTTCGGCAATGGGGGCTATTATAGGACCGGTTGAAGAAGAAGAAGGGTATGATAAGAATTTTTCAGCAGCCGTAAATATCGCCACAGCACCGACAGGCTTGTTGATACCACCTAGCAATGTAATGATTACATTTGCGATGGTCAGCGGTGGAACTTCAATAGCCGCGCTTTTTATGGCAGGTTATATTCCGGGGATTCTCTGGGGACTTGCATGTATGGTAGTAATCTATATATATGCAAAGAAAAGAGGATATACAAGCAGTAAACGATATGCACTCAAGGAAAAGACTAAAATAATACTTGAAGCATTGCCGTGTCTTCTTATGATTATTATCGTTATCGGCGGTATTATTGGTGGTATTTTCACGGCAACCGAGGGTGCAGTCGTTGCAGTTGTATATAGTCTTATACTTTCACTTGTATTTTATAAGTCTATTAAAGTAAGTGAACTCCTAAGCTTCTTATGGACAGCGCAGAAATGACAGGAATCATCATATTCCTTATCGGTGTATCAAGCATAATGTCATGGGTTATGGCATTTACAGGCATACCGGCAGCGATATCGGGAGTAATGCTTGGTATCAGCAGTAACAAGTATGTTATTCTGCTCATAATAAATGTTATTCTTCTTATTGTCGGAACATTTATGGATATGACACCTGCCTGCCTTATATTCACCCCAATCTTCCTTCCGATATGCCAGGCAGTCGGTATGAATACCATTCATTTCTGGTATTATGATGATATTCAACTTATGTATCGGAACAATCACACCTGGTTGGAACAACGCTTTCGTAGGTGTTAAGGTCGGTAAGACAAAGATAGAAGATGTTATAAAGCCTTTGCTTTATTATTTTGCGGCAATATTTATTGTCCTTTTACTTGTAACTTATATACCGGCTATTTCATTATGGCTTCCGGGATTATTGGGTTATGTAAAGTAGTGCTTTAAAATATCCCCATTCACAGAGTTTATATAATCTGTGAATGGGGATGTTTTTTATATGGAGATTTTCAATAATTTAAAATAAATTCTTTATATAAATATGCGGATAAATGTTTTCCACAAGAGACAAAGTGTGGAAATTGTGATATGATAAGTATAGAAAATATTGTAATTTGGTAATAAGCTGGCTTAGAATGGGGGTTCATATGATAAACAGACAAAAGCTGTCCGCGGCGCTAGAGGAATATAAAAAAGATTTTGACAGTGAGTGGCAGGATGAAAATATAAGTGGCAGGCAGTAAAATGCTTTCAGGATAACTGATATTCATGCAGTGGATTTTGCATCAATGCTTGCAAAATCACTGAAAAACGGCAAATTTATTGACCTCAATGAATAATTTTCCGAAAAATATGATAATACAGTATGCAGAGCAAGAAGCGGAAACGGTCAGGGCGATGTTTCTGCGCCTTTATGATGAATCCAAGGAAGTGACGGGACGCATTTTGCGGTTCCAGTCCGATGCACAGGAACTTTGTGAACGTTTATCGCCGGAAACTGTCCAACACTATCAGCGGCCTATGGCAATTACGGCATATCTGTGGCTTAAATACCCGCAAAAATATGAAATGTATAAATATAGTGTCAGCAAGGCGGCGGCAGAATACCTTGAAAATCCGTACAAGCCGGTAAAAGGGCATACTGTGGAAAATATCAAAGAAAATACTAAAATGATTGATGAAATTCAAAAGGCTGTAATACAGGATACGGAACTGACGGCGATGTATGAAGCGAAGCTTGATACAGAGTGCTGCCCGGACAAAAGTTACAGAATGATTGCCGCAGATGTTTTATACTATATAGCAGGCAGGCTTTCCAAAAGGAAAAGCAGGCACAGGAAAATGGATTGGTACAGATTATAATCCGGGGATATCAGCAGAAAAATGGGAAGAATTGTTTGAAAATGAGAAAATTTTTAATCAGACGAGCTGGGAAATTTTATACCGTTTTTGGATTACGGCGGCATGGCAACGTGTAAGCAGCTTGTTGTTCAATACGGGAAACCGCCAATTTTACAACAGCGGGGCAACGGCACTGGCAAAAGAGTGTCAGAGTATCTGAATCTGGATACAGAACAAAGGGAAAAAGACGGGACAAAGCGGTACTGGACCATTCTTTTGTCGGAAGAAATGCGGAAAGCAGCGCGGACGGTGTCTTTGTCTGGAAACTGCGTGACGAATTAAAGGCGGCACTTAGAAATGTGGATTTTTCAGACACGCAGTTATATGCGGAACGCTCCGATATGGATACAAACGGTACCAACTACTGGTGGCTCAATGCCAATCCGAAAATTTGGAGCTTTGCGGATATTGATGTGGGTGAAGAACAAAATTACACCATGTACAACGAGAACGGCAATAAGAGAAGAATTTTTCAAAATTTTCTGGCAGCAAAGGAGGGCGATGTTATTATCGGATATGAGTCGTATCCGGTCAAAAATCGTTGCACTGTGCAGGATTACAAAATGCAATGATGGCGAAAATCTGTATTTTGAAAAACGCAAGAACTGACGGCGCCGATTGATTATGCAGTGTTGAAAGAAGCGCCGCAGCTTGAGAAAATGGAATATTTTACGAATCCGCAGGGAAGCTTATTTAAGCTGACAAAGGGAGAATACCATTTTATTATGGATATAATCCGTGAGGAAAATCAGAAAAATCCGATTGCCGTCGGTGAAAACTCACACCGTATACCAAGGACGATTTTTGTCAGAGGTTTATATGACATCGGAAAAATATGATGCATTAAAAGGACTGCTGTATAACAAAAGAATATTATTCTGCAGGGTGCGCCGGGGTCGGAAAAACATTTGCGGCGAAAAGACTGGCATATTCGGTCATGGGTGAAAAGACGATTCAAGAGTGGAACTGATACAGCTTCATCAGAATTATTCCTATGAAGATTTTATTATTGGCTATAAGCCGTCAGGACAGGGTATGAACTGCAGACAGGCATTTTATAAATTCTGTCAGAAGGCGGCAAATAATCCGGAAAAACCGTACTTTTCATTATTGATGAAATTAACCGTGGAAATATGAGTAAGATTTTCGGGGAACTGCTCATGCTGATTGAAAAGGATTACAGAGGGAAAAAGCTGACACTGGCATACAGCGGCAAACCGTTTTCCGTGCCGAAAACATTTATATTATAGGTATGATGAATACGGCGGACCGCAGCCTGGCGCTGATTGATTATGCACTGAGAAGAAGATTTAGCTTTTGCGATGGAGCCGGGTTTTGAGTCGGAGGATTTCAGGCATATGTGAAAAAGCTTGACAACGATATATTTGCGGCATTGATTGAAAAGATACAGGAGTTAAACCGCGAGATTACAAAAGATGCATCACTTGGGGCAGGTTTTGTATCGGACACAGCTATTTCTGCGGACAGGAGGAGTGCAGTCAGGCATGGATGCAGTTGGTTGTGGAGTATGACATTTTACCAATGCTGGAGGAATACTGGTTTGATGAGCCGGCTAAAATACAGAAATGGCAGAATGTGTTAAGAGGGTATTCGATGACGAATGATAAGGGCATTTTAATCAAAAATATTTATTATATGCTGACTTATGCGTTCCAGACCCTGCGGCGGTCTGATTTTGACACGGTAGCGGCGGAGAAATTTGAAAATATCCACGACCTGTTTGCCGCAATTCTGGGAAAGGGCGTGGCATATCAGCTAAAGCAGGGATTATACAAAGAGTATATCCTGCAAACAGAGGAACGGACAGCACTCCGGGGAAAGTTAAATCTACAGGAAACGATGAAAAACCGGATACGCCAGCGGCAGAGCTGTTCTGTGAGTATGATGAACTCTCGGAAAATAACCTGCTTAATCAGAGTTTAAAACAACCATGCTCATACTGCTTCGCCATGGAAATGTAAAGCCGCAGAGAAAGGCACTGTTAAAAAGAATCTGCTGTTATTTGAAAATGTGGATACCGTTTCTATAAAGCAGGTCCGTTTGGAAAAACTGCGGTATCAGCGGAATAACCAGAATTACAGAATGTTAATAAATATCTGTTATCTGGTAGCAGACGGACTGCTCCTTTCAACGGAAAAAGGAGAGGTAAAGCTGGCGGAATTTTTGGATGAACAGGCGCTGCACCGTTTGTATGAAAAATTTATTTTGGAATATTACCGGTACCATCACCCGGAATACCGGGCGAATCCGATGTGATTCCGTGGAATGTTGATGACGGTGTGACAGCACATCTTCCGAATATGAACACGGATATTACATTAAAATCAGGGAAAAGACCTTGATTATCGATGCAAAATATTATGCCCATACGATGCAGACGGTGTATGATATAGAAAAATCCGCTCAGATCACCTGTATCAGATATTTGCATATGTAAAAATCTTGATAAAGAAATACAGGGACGGTGGCGGGATGATTTTATATGCAAAGACACAGGAGGAAATAATACCGGGGAATCGGTACGTAATGGGCGGTAATATTATCTGGGTGCGGACACTGGATTTGAATCAGCCGTTTACACAGATTGCGGGACAGCTTGAAAAATCGCAGAGGATTATTTTGGGGAAATGTAATGGAACAGAATGCGGATCCCATAATAAGGGGGTAAAACAGATGCAGTATTTTAAGTTACAAATCGGATGTATGCTGATCGTGCTTTACGTGGCATTTATTTATATCCGTGAGAAGTATGAATATAAAGTAAAGCAGAAAGAGCCGGTATTTGAACTGCTTTTGATTACGGGAATCCTAAGCATTGCATTTGATGGGGCAACGGCATATACCGTAAATTATCTTGATAAAGTACCTGGGCTTGTCAATGATGTGCTTCATGCCTGCTTTTGTGCGGACTGGATACACTGTCATTTGTAATATTTTATATATGTACGATATAACAAGAGGAGTGCCAAAAAGCAGAAAAATAAAGACATTAATCATACTGCCGCTGGCAATATGCATTGCAGTAGTGATTCTGTTTATGCCACAGCTGGAGTACCGTTCCGGCAGAATTACCAATTATTCCATGGGAATTTCTGCGTATACCTGTTTTATTATGGTCGCTGTTTATATGCTGGGAACGGTCATTCTTCTGGTAAAAGGCTGGAGAAATATGGGACATCATAAGCTGATTACGCTGACGACCTGTATTGCGGCGGCAAATGTGGTGACGATTTATCAGATGATTTATCCTGAATCGCTCATATCCTGTCTGGTGCCGACATTTGTCATTATCGGTTCTTATCTGAATGTTGAAAATCCGCTGTTTACAAAGCTGCAGGCGCACAACCGTGAAATGGTCATGGGCTTTGCAACATTGGTGGAAAACAGGGATGGCAGTACAGGAGGGCATATCCGCAGAACAACGACATATGTAAAGCTTCTGGCAGAAGAACTGCAGAAAAGGGGAATGTATAAAGAACAGCTGACACAGGATTACATAGAAAATCTTACCATAGCCGCGCCAATGCACGATGTTGGAAAGATTGCCATACCGGATGCTATTTTACAAAAACCGGGCAGGCTCACAGATGAAGAATTTGCCATTATGAGAACGCATGCGGAAAAAGGCGGAGAAATCATAAAAGAAACGTTTGGACATATCGGTGACGGTGAATATGAAAAAATGGCATATGAGGTTGCAAGGTATCATCATGAAAAATGGAATGGAAAAGGGTATCCGCAGGGGCTGACCGGAGAGGATATTCCGTTATGTGCAAGGATTATGTCGGTAGCAGATGTATTTGATGCGGTTTCAGCCAAAAGATGTTACAGGGATGCGATGCCGTTAGAACAGTGCTTTGAGATTATTGAAAAGGGCAGCGGACAGGATTTTGACCCTGACATTGCGGAAGTATTTTTGGATATGAGAGAACGGATTGGGCAGGTAGTGGGGGCAATCTGATGGATTCACCCACGGATAATAACGGTACTGCTTTTTTGGAGTTCTAATATTGACATGGATTGGCAGCCGGTTGTATGCTTATAAATATCAGAAAACAGACATGGATATTTGCAAAAAGAAATAAAAGGACAGGTTATACGATGAGCGGATTTGATAAAATGAATAAAAAACTGCTGGCTTCACAGGTAGAAGATGCATTAATGGACGATATTTTAAATAAGCCGGTTCCGATTGGGGAAAAAATTCCGAATGAATATGAACTGGCAGAAATGTACGGTGTAGGGAGAAGCACAATCCGTGAAACAGTAAAAAGTCTGGTATCCAAGGGCATTTTAGAGGTGCGGCAGGGTTCGGGAACGTATGTTATCGGAACAGATACACTGGAAAATGATCCACTGGGTTTTTCTAAATATGAAGATAAGTATAAGCTGGCACTGGAGCTGTTTGAAGTCCGCTTAATGCTGGAACCGGAGATTGCTGCGCTCGCCGCCCAGAAAGCGACAGAGCAGGATAAAGAAGAAATTGTGCGGCTGTGTGATGAGGTGGAGAATTTCTATCGTGCCGGAAAAAATCATACAAAAAAAGATCAGGCATTTCATGCGGCGATTGCAAAGGCAAGTGGTAACAGTGTGGTAGAGTCACTGATGCCGACAATTCACACGGCGATTATTACATTCGTCAATCTGACCTATCACAAGCTGATGGAAGAGACAATCCAGACACACAGGGCGGTTACGGAAGCAATTGTGCAGGGCGATTCAGTCGGCGCAAAATGTGCCATGATTATGCACCTGACCTATAACCGGCAGATGTTGGTGAAAATGATGCAGGAGCGCAAAGCAGGCAATAAAACAGACGATAATAAAGAATAATAAAAACAATAAATCGGTTGGTAAACAGCAGGGAAAACGAGAGGAAAAATTTGTAAAAAACATCAGACAATTTATGCAGGCAATGTTAAAATATGGAATTATAAAATGAATAGTTGTGCAAAAATCACAAAAAAAAGACGGATTACAACGGTTAATCCGTCTTTTTTTAGTACAAAAAACGAAAATAAAATAAATACATCGGATGTATTGACATTTGTACAAACAAAATATAGAATAAAATCAACAAATACATCAGACGTCTTATGAATGTTATTCGTTGTTTTACACAACGCAATGCATTACTAATTAAAATGAAAGTTTCAAACAGGCGGAAAAGGTATGATGTTTTACGGAATACGGCTTCCGCGGAAATGGAGGGTATTATGGACCAAACAACAAGATTGATTCTCGCGGCGGTAGTGGGAATGATTTTATTGCTCGTTCTCATTATCAAATTTAAGATTCATGCAATGCTGTCAATTCTGATTGGCGCAATTACAATCGGTCTGATTGCAGGAATGCCGTTTTCACAGATTGTTACGGCAGTCAATGACGGTATCGGTAACACATTAAAGGGGATAGCCCTGTTAGTAGGTTTAGGAAGCATGTTCGGTGCAATTCTTGAAACATCGGGCGGCGCACAGACACTTGCCGTTACAATGGTCAACAGGTTTGGCGATAAAAAAGCGGCATGGGCGCTGGGTATTACAGGACTGGTTATTGCAATGCCGGTATTCTTTGATGCAGGACTGATTATTCTGATTCCACTGGCATTTTCGCTGGCAAAAGAACAAAACGTTCCACACTTTATTATGTTATTCCGTTATTGGCAGGACTTGCCGTAGGACATGCATTTATTCCACCGACACCGGGACCTGTACTGGTTGCAACGATGTTGGGCGTTGACCTTGGCTGGGTTATCCTTATCGGTATTGCCTGTGGTACGGTAGCAATGATTGTAGCCGGACCGGTATGGGGTCTATCTGTGGAAAGAAATACATGGTTGAAGTACCGGAGCACATTCAGCAGCAGGAAGATATTGATGAATCAAAGCTTCCGAGCTTTGGACTGGTTGTAACCATTATTCTGATTCCGCTGGTACTGATTATTTTAGATTCTCTTGCAGGTGTAGTGGGATTTTTGACACCCGTGGCAGGCATTCTGGGATTTTAGGCGAGCCGTTTGTGGCACTGCTGATTGCAACACTGGTTGCGATGTATTTCCTTGGAACAAGACACGGTTACACACTGGCAGAACTTGAAAGATACTCACAAAATCTTTAGAGCCGACAGGTCTGATTCTTTTAGTAACAGCATGCGGCGGTGTATTAAGATATATGCTTCAGTATTCAGGACTGGGCGATGTTATCGGAAATGCCGTTTCATCAGCCGCACTTCCGTTAGTTGTGGTAGCATTTATTGTTGCCGCACTCGTAAGAATCTGCGTAGGTTCTTCTACCGTAGCTATGACTATGGCAGCAGGCATTATTGCTGCAATGCCGGAAATTGCGACACTTTCACCGCTTTATCTTGCCTGCATTACCGCAGCAGTAGCCGGTGGCGCAACGGTCTGCTCCACTTTAACGATTCCGGTTTCTGGCTGGTACGTTCATTAGTCGGACTTGATGAAAAACGACATTAAAGACATGGACCATTATGGAAACACTCGTTGGCGGAACAGGATTTTTAGTAGCACTGTTGATTTCATTCTTTGTATAATGTAAAACTAGCGATGGCGGTTTGGCTTTAAGCGGAAAAACGCCATGCACGACAGATTTGTGCCGCAGGCATTACAAATCTGTTTGTATCGCAGAATTGAATAAATTCAGTTTGCGATTACTTTGACATTAAAATGCCTGCAGAAAGAGGATTAGTGTGAAAAATCACACTGAGGTGCTGATTTTTCACAGGGATATTTGTTTCTGAGCAAAACAAATATCCCTGTTTGCAGATGAGAAATCGCCTGCGCGAATTTCTCATTGCATCTTTACAACAAGTTGCTCAGAAAAGAGGATTATTATGGAATTAAAAGTCAGGAAATGAGAAAACTTGCACCGGAGCTGGATCCGTTAAGAATCGGAACGGGCTGGAAGCGTGAAGATTTATCAAAACCACAGATATTTATAGAAAGTACGTATGGTGACAGTCATCCGGGAAGCGGTCATTTAAACATTTTAGTAGAAGAAGTACGAAAGGTGTTGCACAAGCCGGCGGATTCGGTGCAAGATATTATGTAACAGATATCTGTGACGGCGAAAGTCAGGTACGGACGGCATTAATTTCAGTCTTGCAAGCCGTGAAATGATTGCCAACATGATTGAAATTCAGGGCAACGCAACCGTATCTGATGCCGGTGTCTATCTGGCAAGCTGTGACAAGGGTATGCCGGCAACCTTATGGGACTTGCGCGTGTCAACATTCCATCCGTAGTTGTTCCGGGCGGTACGATGAATGCAGGACCGGAAATGCTGACTTTAGAGCAGCTCGGTATGTACAGCGCAAAATATCAGCGCGGTGAGATTGACGAAGAAAAATTAGACTGGGCAAAATGCAATGCTTGTCCAAGCTGCGGTGCATGTTCCTTTATCGGAACGGCTTCTACAATGCAGATTATGGCAGAAGCACTTGGGCTTGCCCTTCCGGGAAGCGCACTCATGCCTGCTACAAGTCCGGATTTACTGGCATATGCAAGAGAAGCCGGAAAACAGGCAGTCAAACTCGCTTACATGGAAAATATGAAACCGTCCGATATTGTAACGATGGAAAGCTTTGAAAATGCAATCCTTGTGCATGCTGCAATTTCAGGCAGTACAAACTGTCTGCTTCATATTCCGGCACTGGCACATGAATTTGGAATAGAAATTACAGGCGATACATTTGACAGACTGCACCGCGGCGCGCATTACCTGCTTGATGTCCGTCCGGCAGGAAGATGGCCTGCTGAAACATTTTACTATGCAGGCGGCGTTCCGGCGATTATGGAAGAAATCAAGGAACATCTACATTTGGATGTTATGACAGTAACAGGAAAGACACTCGGCGAGAATCTGGAAGATTTAAAGAAAAACGGATTTTATGAGCGTTGTGAAAAGTGGCTTGCACAGTTTAACGAACGGTACAACACCAACATCACCCGCAAAGATATCATACGTCCGTACGATGAAGCAATCGGCACGGAGGGCAGTATTGCAGTCTTAAAGGAAATCTTGCACCAGAGGGCGCAGTCATTAAGCATACAGCGTGTCCGAAGGAAATGTTTAAGGCAGTTTTAAGAGCCAGACCATTTGACAGCGAAGAAGAATGTCTGGACGCAGTGCTTCATCACAAGGTACAGAAAGGCGATGCGGTCTTTATCCGTTACGAAGGCCCGAAGGGAAGCGGTATGCCGGAAATGTTTTATACCTCCGAGGCAATCAGCAGTGATAAAGAACTTGGAAAGAGTATTGCGCTGATTACAGACGGACGTTTCTCAGGCGCCTCAACCGGTCCTGTTATCGGACACTGCAGTCCGGAAGCCGTAGACGGCGGTCCGATTGCCCTCGTTGAAGAAGGCGATTTGATTGAAATTGACGTAGAAGCAAGAAAGTTAAATATTATCGGTATCCACGGCGTGAAATGACCGAAGAAGAAGTGCAGGAAGTATTAAAACAGCGCCGTCTTGCATGGAAACCGAAAGAACGCAAGTACAAGAAAGGTGTACTGAGGCTGTTTAGTGAACTGGCAGCCAGTCCGATGAAAGGGCTTATCTGGAATACGATAAGTAAAATCCTATCTTTCCTAATATAAATGATGCAATCCGCAAGGCTGGGTATCCGGTCTTGCGGATTTGCCGTTGTATTGCATGATATAGCGAATAGGTATTTGATATTTACGGCGGACATTGGTATCATAGAAATATTACAGGATAAAATGCAATAAAAGGATAGGTGATAAACGTATGAAACCGCAAAGACAGATAAATCAGGAATATTTAACAGGGGAACGCCCTTTATTTGGGGAATCGGGGCTTCAAATTAACCATACTCTATTTGGGAAGGCGAATCTCCGTTAAAGGAATGTCATCAGATTGAAATGGAAAACAGTATGTTTCAGTGGAAATATCCTTTATGGTACAGCAGTGATATTGAAGTCAAAGACAGTACATGGGCGGAAATGGCGCGCGGGCGTGTGGTATACCAACAACATTCATATCGAAAATGCGCTGATTGAAGCACCGAAGAATTTCCGCAGGTGTAGCCAACTGAAGTTAGACAACGTATTTTACCGAATGCCGCGGAAACGCTTTGGAATTGTAGTAACGTGACATTAAATCAGGTGTGCGCAAAGGGCGATTATTTTGCAATGAACTGCACCGATATGCAGATTGACAATTTTGAACTGGCGGGAAATTACTGCTTTGACGGTGCAAAAATGTGGAAATCCACCATGCCAAAATGCTGTCTAAGGACGCTTTCTGGAACAGTGAAAATGTGACGGTGTACGACTCTTACATTTCCGGGAATATCTGGGCTGGAATTCAAAGAATCTGACACTTGTCAACTGTACGATTGAGAGCCTTCAGGGAATGTGCTACGTTGAAAATCTGGTGCTGAAAAATTGCAGACTGTTACACACAACGCTTGCATTTGAATATTCCACGGTAAACGCAGAGATTACGGGAAAAGCGGACAGCATTTTAAATCCGAAGGGCGGTACAATCCGCGCAGATGCAATCGGAACACTGATTTTAGAGCCGGATAAGATAAAGCCGGATGATACGCAGATTATTTGTGAAAATGTAATGGAAAGGCGGGAAAAATTTTAAATGGAAAATTTATTTGATAAACCGGTAAAACGCAGAGGAACGGGCAGTTTAAAGTGGGACGTTGCCGAAAATGAACTGCCGATGTGGGTTGCCGACATGGATTTTGAAACAGCGCCGCCGGTAAAGAAGCTATTTTAAAGCGGGCGGAGCACGGCGTGTTTGGCTACACGGACATTACACCGGAGTGGTATAGTGCCTATCAGAGCTGGTGGAAAGACCGTCACGGATTTGAAATGGAAAAGGAGTGGCTCATTTTACAACGGGTGTCGTTCCGGCAATTTCAAGTATTGTAAGAAAATGACAACGGTTGCGGAAAATGTGGTGGTTATGACACCGGTTTACAACATTTTCTTTAATTCCATATTAAATAACGGCAGAAATGTGCTGGAAAGCCGTTTAAAATATGAAAACGGCGCATATCAGATTGACTTTGATGATTTAGAGGAAAACTTGCAAATCCGCAGACGTCCCTGTTGCTGCTGTGTAATCCGCATAATCCTGTCGGAAAAATCTGGGACAGGGAGGAACTTAAAAGAATCGGGGAATTATGCTGGAAACATCATGTACTGGTGCTTTCTGACGAAATCCACTGCGATATTACAGAGCCGGGCAAGGACTATAGTCCGTTTGCTTCGGTATCTGAAACGTGTAAAATAACAGTATTACATGTGTTGCGGCGACAAAAGCATTTAATATTGCGGGAATCCAGACGGCGGCAGTGATTGTGCCGGATAAAACGATTCGTCACCGTGTCAGCCGCGGATTAAATACCGATGAAGTGGCAGAGCCCAATGTATTTGCATTGACCGCACCGATAGCGGCATTTACAAAGGGCGGGGCATGGCTGGACGAACTGCGTGCATATTTATGGGAAAACAGAAAGACAGCGGAAGCATTTATAAAGGAAAAATTCCGCAGATTTCAGTTGTAGCGGCGGAAGCAACGTATCTGTTATGGATAGACTGCACGCATTGCCAAAAGAAGACAACCTCTGCGCATTTATCCGCAGCCACAGCGGGCTGTATCTGTGTGACGGCGCGGAATACCGCAACGGCGACGGCTTTTAAGAATGAATCTTGCCTGCCCGAAAACGCAGGTGGAAGACGGACTGCGCCGGTTGAAGGAGAGCGTGGAGGTGTATCAGAAGCGGTATGCAGGGTAAAAGGCCTGATTTGAAATAACGTGTTCATTCAATGCTTTACGGGCATGAATTGATATAAGGCAGAACTATTGGATATGAAAAGCGGTTCTTTATATAATAATGGAGATTATTATGGGACACGTTACAAATCAATACTATGAAATCATGCAAAAGACAGGATTGGCTCAATTGTAGCATTAACAACAAAGAAAAATCCGTTTCCGCAGGAAAAGGTCAATTATCTGCTGATTACCGGGCAGATGAAATATGACAGCAGTGAATATGCCACTTTAAAAGAAAAATCCAGATGGCAGGATATGCGGTGATTCTAGTTGCAGAAGCAGCGCAGATTCAGATTGCAAATCGTCTGCTCTGGGAGTGTAGAAATGTGACAGCGGACGCAAGAATACTGGAAGTTGGAATCGGCTCCGGAATGATTGCAATGCAGCTTGCGCCATGCTGTAAAACTTATTCAGGGCGTGATATTTCAAAAATAGTGCTGGATAAATTGGACGGAATGGCAAAAGAACGAAAAATGAATAATCTGCGGTTATATCCGTATGCAGCAGATGAGATTTATCATATACAGGAAAAATTTGATATTATTTTAATGAGTTCCGTGACAGAATATTTTAGCGGATATAATTATCTGCGGAAAGTTATAGAGCGTTGTATTGAGCAGATTGATGGAAAAGGGTTATTTTATTTGCGGATATTTTGATCTGGACAAAAAGACAGTTACAGACAGTCCGTATATCAGTATGCAAAGGCACACCCGGGCGTGCGTTATAAAGGGATTTTTCGCATGAATTATTTATTCCGCATGAATACTGGAAAGATATTGCCAACCAGTTTCCGCAGATTACAAAACATTTATATCTGATAAAATCGGCAGATATAAAAATGAGATTAACCGGTTTCGTTATGATGTACTGTTTGAAGTCAATCATTCACGCCAATGGCAGGAAGAAGTGCCGCTGTACAAATATCAGTTCGGTATGTGTGACTTTTTAAATACAAATGAACGGGCGGTGTGATTTTTATAAATAGTTATCTGAACATGAAATGTGAAGAAAATAAGAAATTATCCTCATAAAATGTGATGAAAAACAGAAAGTACCCTCATAAAATGTGAAAGCGTATACATAGAGATAAAAATGTGGTATACTATGCGCAAGTTGCAAGCCGTGCCGGAAGAAAGTAAAACATTCTAGGACATTATACGGCGAAAGGTAGTATATTATAAGCAGGAGGGAACGGACTGTGTATTTAATCAAGAGAAGCCTTATAAATAAAGGGTTTTGAATGATTTAAGTCCTATTTTTTTATGAAGTTATGAATTTTGGATTGACATATTTTCATATGACAGGTAATATAATATTAAAGACAGGCAACTTGAGTGTCTGCCAAGCGGTAAAGTAAGGTGTTGTGCCAGAGAGCAGTGCCTTATGAGCTTTATAAGGGTTTAACATTTACCACAATCTGGCTAGAGGTTAATCCTCGAGAAAATGTTAGAAAGGCTCTGCTTATGCAGAGCCTTTCTTAATCTAAGCAAGTAGTGGAGAATTGTAGTGAGGAATGTTATAGATTGTATAAATGCCTTTATTCCGCTATTATCGACAGAATATGAGCTTGTGTTGGGCAGAAAAGGTGTTGCAGTTACATTAAGAATCTCATTTGATAAAAAGATTGTTTTCATCTTATGGGGCTACAATATCTCGTAGACAGACCTGAATTGAGCCGAGACAGAGGCAGAGTATTTGATGAGATAGCAGATGGAACAATTACAATTGAAAAAATAGAGTCATCAGATTTTTATAATAAGATAGAGCAAAGAGTTCATTTTCTGCCATTGCTTGAACAAATGATTGACAGTAATGATACTGTGTTTAAGTATAATAAGAAAGCAAATATGTATTCAATGATTGAGGCAGATTATCTTATGGAAAACAATATGGAGAGCAGAAATCTATTTCTGTTTTTATCTAATGATGAAGGAGATAATTATTTCTGTCGTTCATTTTTCCCAGAAGAAAAGATTGATTTATCAACGGGGATAGAGAAAGTTCTTTACAATAGAATAAAATAATTTTTTACATAAGCCATTTGAACTAACAATTGTTAGATGCTTTTTTTATAAAATGTGAAAGCTGTAAACAGCAGGAGGAAAAATGCAAAACAGTTACCGTTATTTTAAAAATGAAAAATGTAAATACTTTCCGTGTCATAAAGTGGAAAAAGAGACAGATTTTAACTGCCTCTTTTGTTACTGCCCGTTAAATCAGTACGAAGACTGTCCGGGCAATCCGCACTTTATCGTACGTGAAAGCGGAAAGAAAATTAAAGACTGCACGTATTGTACCTTCCCGCACCAGCCGGAAAACTATGAAAAGGTTGTGCGGTTTTTGTCGGAGAAGATGAAGTAAGGGAAGAGGTGATAGACGTGAGTATATATGAATACGATGAAGAAGGACATATGAAAGTCGTCCGTGAGGAAGGCTTTCAGGAGGGACAGGCATCGGTGCTGTTACCAATGATAATAAAAAAGTCAAAAGGGCAAGTCAGCAGAGCTAATAGCCTCGGACTTGAAGAAGAAGTCTCTGTAATACAGCCGCTTTACGATGCAGTAGCGGCGGCGCCGGAATATGATATGGAAAAAATCCGGCAGACCCTGTATGGAACATTTTGAATTGCAAATGAAATTACAAATGAAATTTCTTGCAATTCTATCAATTCTATGGAATAATAAACTCTGGATAAAATCCAGATGATAACGAAATAATCACTGTAAACGAAATGAAACTGTGCAGAAAACAGATTTGTGAAAACGCGCAGGCTTACATTTCAGGGAATCAAGTGAAATTCTTGAACAGTTCCGCTGCTGTGTACAGGGAGGCGGTATCCATAATGCCACTGGAGGAGGCTACTTTTAGCTGACCGAATCCGGGAAGGCGGGTATTGCTGTTAATCTGTGAGTCAGAAGACCGGTTTACAGGCAGAGTTAAAATAGTCGTTGCGAGAACAACAGACTATTGATTTTTATGCAGACAGACAGGTCTGCTCCTTTTCTGCGATCATATCGGAATCATCAAAACACTTCATGAAAAAGAAAAGGAGAAAACAAAATGAAGAAAAAAAGATTTCTTGCACTCATGCTTGTGTTTACGCTGCTTGCGGCAACGTTTACAATGGGCGGCTGCGGAACCGGTAACACGACAAGCCAGACGAATAGCGAAAGCAGCTATGACGGACAGCTTGTATTTGACCATGCAATGGAATTACAGTATGCAAAGCTGTTTTCTGTAGAGTATTACAAGGGCGGTTATAAGCTGCTGACTATTACCAACAGAGATGAAGATACTGCGATTGTGGCAAAGCAGTCTAAGATTTTGCTCGTTCCGGAAGGAATGTCCACGCCATCAGGATTAGATGCGGATACACTGGTATTAAAGACACCGGTTACAAATCTGCTCGTATCTTCAACACCGGTAACATCCCTGATGAATGCAAGCAACTGTCTTTCTAATATCAGCCAGGTAACTTATGATAAGGATTCATGGTACATTGACGGCGTAAAGAAAGCATTTGATGACGGAAAGCTTACTTACGTAGGCGACTACAAAGCACCGGATTATGAAACAATTATTGCAGGCGCACCTACACTTGCTATATATTCAACCATGCTAACCGGCAAACCGGATGTAGCAGAAAAATTAAAGGAACTGGGGATTAATTACATTTTAGACCAGTCTACCTATGAAGAAAATCCGCTCGGACGTGTAGAATGGGCAAAATTCTATGCGGCACTCTGCAATGAAGAAGATGCTGCCACAACCATGTATAATACACAGGCGGCTTATGTAGATACACTTTCAAAGGCTGAAAAGACCGGAAAATCCGTTGCGGTATTCTATATTACTTCAAAGGGCAAGCTCTATGTCAGAAATGCAGGAGATTACCTTACACAGATGGTCAATATGGCAGGTGGAGAGTACATTTTCTCTGACTTAAATACAGATAAGACCGGTACACAGGAAATGAATATCGAAAGCTTTTATGAAAAAGCGAAAGATGCAGACTATGTGATTTATATCTGGAGTTTAGGCGGAAAGCCGTCTACACTCAGTGATTTTACAGGTTATAACAGTGTGCTTTCAGATATGAAGGCTGTTAAGGACGGAAATGTATGGTGTACAACACCGGATTTCTTCCAGATTGCAGATACAATCGGAAGCATGATTAACGACATCAACTTAATGCTGAATGCTGATGCGAATACAACAGAACTTACATATTTAAAGAAGTTACAGTAAAACAGAAAATCTGTCTGTAAAAAAGTGCCACATCATTTTAATTTGGTGTGGCACTTTTGCGGATAGAGCAACTGGAATGGAGAAAAAATGCAGATAAAAAAAATAATCCGCTGTCAGGTTGTATACATTTTACTTGTGGTTTTATTTGTACTGGCAGTGATTTTTAATATCAATACAGGAAATGTTCATATATCTCCGGCACGAATTTTTCGCATTATTTTTCTGCATGGTGATATGGGAACACCGGAATACAATATTATCTGGAAAATCCGTCTGCCGCGTCTGTGTATGGCGGCAATTTTAGGCGGGGCATTGTCGTTGTCCGGATTTTTATTGCAGACATTTTTCAGAAATCCGATTGCAGGACCGTTTGTGCTTGGTATTTCGTCCGGTGCAAAGATGTTTGTTGCAATCACGATGATTTTTCTGCTGAAATATATGTCCGGTATGCCGCTGTGGGCGCAGGTCGCAGCCGCATTTGTCGGTTCGCTTCTTGCCATGCTTTATGTCCTGCTTTTTGCAAACCGCGTGAAAAGTATGTCTATGCTTCTCGTCGTGGGAATTATGATTAGCTATATTTGTTCGGCAATTACGGATTTGTGTATTACATTTGCAAATGATTCGGATATCGCCAATCTGACACATTGGGCAATGGGCAGTTTTTCGGGCAGTTCATGGAGCACCGTAAAGCTTGCGGCGGCAGTGGTATTTCCGACGGCAGTTGTCACCTTTTTATTTTCAAAGCCGATTAGCGCATATCTGCTGGGAGAGGGCTATGCACAGAGCATGGGGATTCGTATCCGTTTTTTCAGGGTCTGTATCATTTTGCTGTCCAGTCTTTTGTCAGCCTGCGTAACGGCACTTGCGGGACCGATTTCCTTTGTCGGCATTGCCGTTCCGCATATTACAAGACTGTCTTTAAAAACGACAAAGCCGGTGGTTACGATTCCTGCAATCTTTTTGTGCGGCGCCGTATTCTGTATGTTCTGTGATTTGATTGCAAGAACAATCTTTTCGCCGTCAGAACTGGCAATCGGAACGGTTACGGCAGTGTTTGGCGCACCGGTCGTTATCTGGCTGATGGTGAAGCGGCAGAAGTAAAAGGAGAAAAGCATGGAACAGGTATATATAGAAACACAGGATTTAAGTGTGGGCTATCATGGGAAGGCACTGTTAAAAGACATTGCACTCAAGGTCAAAAAAGGAGAAATTCTTGTACTGATTGGACCAAACGGTGCGGGAAAGTCCACAATTTTAAAAAATATTATCCGGGAAATGCAGCCGATATCCGGTGGTATTTATATTAAAGGAAAGAATGTGAAGGATTTCACAAGCAAACAATACGCAAAAACGATGTCTGTTGTATTGACGGAGAAAATCAAGACGGAAATGATGACATGCCGTGATGTCGTTGCCATGGGACGGTATCCGTATACGAATTATTTCGGAAAGCTGACCAAAGAAGACGAACAAATTGTGACAGAATCGCTGGAAAAGGTATCTGCCATGGACATTGCGGAAAAAGATTTTTCACAGATTAGTGACGGACAGCGCCAGCGGATTATGCTTGCGAGGGCGGTCTGTCAGAAGCCGGAAATTATTGTACTGGACGAGCCGACATCATTTCTGGATATCCGTCACAAAATAGAATTGCTCGACATTTTGCTGGAAATGGCAGTCAAGGATAAGGTGACGGTCATTGTGTCACTGCATGAAATTGAACTGGCGGCAAAAATCGCAGATTATGTGATGTGTGTCGGCGGAAACGGAACGATTGAATTCGGAAGACCGGAGCAGATTTTTACGGACAGCCGTATCAGCACTCTTTACGGATTACAGCAGGGGACGTATAATTGTCTGTATGGCAGTACGGAATTAAAAAAGCCCGAAGGCACACCGCGTATTTTTGTTGCGGGCGGCGCGGGAACAGGCATTTTTACATACCGCGAATTACAGCGTATGGGATTGGCGTTTACTGCCGGCATTTTATATGAAAATGACTGTGACTACCCGGTCGCACAGGCACTGGCGGCACAGGTGATTACGGAAAAAATGTTTGAGCCGGTCGGGGAAGAAGCATTTACGGCGGCGTGCCGTGCGATTGATGAAGCAGATATTGTGATTGATACAGGGTGTCCGACAGGACAGATGAATGAAAGAGTAAAAGAACTGCCGGAGTATGCAAAGGCACACAAAAAACAGGTGCTTTTCCGTCCTGACAGTGAAACGTTAAGAAATTGTCTTTTGCAGTAAAATCAATGCTGGATAAGGAGAGGTGCAGGCATGAAACCAATGGAAATTGAGAAACAATCCTTTGCAATCATCGAAAAGGAACTGACGATACAGATACCGCCGCAGTATAAGCCGATTGTCAAAAGAGTGATTCATACAACTGCGGATTTTTCGTATGAAACGAATATGGTATTTTCCGAGGGCGTTGTAGACAAGGCGCTGGAAGCCATTCAAAAAGGAACGGACATTGTGACGGACACCAATATGGCAGGCGCGGGTATCAGCCATAAAATGGCGGAGCGGTTTGGCATTTCACTGCACTGCTATATGGCAGATGAAGCGGTGGCAAAGGAAGCGGCGGCGCGTGAAATTACCCGCGCGGCAGTCAGCGTGGAAAAAGCAGCAAAGCAGAATCCGGGCTGTATTATGGTAGTCGGCAATGCGCCGACGGCACTGATGAAAATACGGGAACTTTCAGATAAGGGCATATTTACACCGTCACTGGTTATCGGTGTACCGGTGGGTTTTGTAAATGTCGTTGAAGCAAAGGAAGAAATCATAGACAGCACGTTGCCCTATATTGTGGCAAAAGGAAGAAAAGGCGGCAGTAATGTAGCGGCGGCGATTGTAAATGCCCTGTTTTACATGGCGGCAGAGGACGATAAAGAATGGCGCAGATGTTAGAACGGTACGTGTATAAAAATCAGAAAAAAATGCGGTGCGGTTATACAACAGGCACATGTGCGGCTGCCGCGGCAAAAGCGGCGGCGCAGATGCTTTTATCCGGCAGGAAAGTGACGGAAGTTTCTGTAAGAACGCCGTCAGACATTACGCTGACACTGCCGGTCTGTGAGATTCAGATGAAGGCACATGCCGTATCCTGTGCCGTGCAGAAAGACAGCGGCGATGACCCGGATATTACCAACAAAATCCTGATATTTGCCGAGGTTTCCTATATTCATAATAATAGTAATATGAATAAAAGCACGGACATGACTGTAAAAAAATGCGATACAGAATCAGAGCGGTCCGATACAGCCGCAGTAAAACCGCAGATGATCGTTGACGGCGGTGTGGGTATCGGGCGGATTACAAAAAAGGGACTGGCGCGCCCGGTCGGTGCGGCGGCGATTAATCCGGTGCCGCTAAAGATGATTGAGGCGGCATTAAAGGAAACGGCAGAAGCATTTGGCTATGAGGGCGGATTGCAGACGGTGATTTCTGCGCCGCAGGGGGTGGAAATCGCAAAAAAAACATTTAACCCGCAGCTTGGTATTACAGGCGGCATATCTATTCTTGGAACAAGCGGCATTGTAGAGCCGATGAGTGAGCAGGCGCTGATTGACACAATCCGTACAGAGATGAAAATGCACCTGGCAGACGGGGAACAGACTCTTTTGATAACACCGGGTAATTATGGACAGGATTTTTTGCATGAAACATTAAAAATTGAATTAAAAAGAAGTATTAAATGCAGTAATTTTATCGGGGATACGATTGATATGGGCTGTGAACTTGGGGCAAAAGGAATGCTTTTTGTCGGTCATATCGGAAAACTGGTCAAGCTGGGCGCGGGCATTATGAATACCCATTCCAAAATGGCGGACGGTCGCATGGAAATACTGGCAGCGTGTGCCGTGCGGGCAGGCGCGGGTATTGAAGCGGTGCGCAATATTTTAGACTGTGTGACGACCGATGCTGCACTGGAGCTTTTAAAAAATGAAAAGATACTCGGAAAGACAATGGAACAGCTTATGTTACGGATTGATGCCTGCCTGCAAAAAAGAGGCGGTGACAATATGCAGATAGGTGCAGTTGTTTTTTCTAATGAATACGGACTGCTTGGAAAAACAGAACAGGCAGACGAACTGCTTTTAAAAATCACGGCAGATGTAAGCAGTGAAAAATAAGATTCTGCATGGCAGATAGGAAACGAGGAATAAATATATGGTTAAAATTATCGGAGCGGGGCCAGGAGCAAAAGACCTGATTACGGTGCGCGGCATGCGTGCATTACAGGAAGCCGATGTCATTATCTATGCAGGCTCACTGGTCAATGAAGAATTATTGGAATATGCAAAAAAAGAATGTGAAATTTATAACAGTGCTTATATGAATCTGGACGAAGTCATTGATGTGATTGTAAAGGCAGAGCAGGCAGGGAAAAAGGTTGTCCGTCTGCACACGGGCGATCCGTCAATTTACGGTGCAATCCGCGAACAGATTGAAGTGCTTGCCACACACGGAATCCAGTGTGAAATCTGTCCGGGCGTCAGCAGCTTTTTAGCGGCGGCGGCGGCGCTAAATTGTGAATATACCGTACCGGAAGTATCCCAGACGGTCATTCTTACGAGAATGGAAGGAAGAACACCGGTGCCGGAAAAAGAAAAGCTTTCGCTTTTGGCACAGCACGGCGCTTCCATGGCTGTTTTTTTAAGTGCGGGACATTTAAAAGAATTGCAGGAACAGTTGTGTGAGGGAGCGTATACACCGGATACGCCGTGTGCGATTGTATACAAGGCAAGCTGGGCAGAACAGCAATGTATAAAAACAACGATAAAGGAACTTGAACAAAAAGCACTGGAAGCGGGGATTACAAAGACTGCACTGGTGCTGGTCGGTGACTTTTTAGGGGAACAATATGCTTTTTCCAAGCTGTATGACCCGACATTTCAGACGGAGTACCGCAAATGAGAACAATCATCATTGCATTTACACAGCCGGGCTTACAGCTTGCAAAAAAAGCGGCACAAAACACAGAAGGAACGGTAGAAATCTACGGACATGAGCGATGTATGGATACCGGGGATAGTGTTGACAGGGCGGGCAGTACTGACAGCGCAGATAGAGCGGACAGTTCAGATGGCACAATTCATTCCTTTTATTCGGTCGGCGAAGTGATAAAGGAGCAGTTTTATCAGTGTGACAGGATTTTATTTATCGGGGCGGCGGCGATTGCCGTGCGTGTGATAGCACCTTATTTGAAAAGCAAGACGACAGACCCGGCGGTGCTGGTGGCAGATGAGGACGGAAAATTTCTGATTTCACTGCTTTCAGGGCATATCGGCGGGGCAAATGAGTGGTGCAGTACATTGGCAGAACGGCTTGGCGCGGCACCGGTCATTACGACGGCAACCGATACACGCGGTATGTTTGCGGTGGATTTATTTGCAGGAAAACACAGGCTGCGCATTGTAAATCCTGTAATGATTCAGGACATTTCGGGGCGCATTTTAAATCATGAACCGGTTGGAATGACAGGAAATGATGAATATATAGACCTGTTAGAACAGGCGGAAAAGCAGTATCCGGGACAGATACAGGTTACTAAAAATGAAAACGGAGAATTTGAAAGCGGAATCCAGATTATAACAGAGGTGCATGAAAAAGAAGTATTTTTACGGACTATAAAACTGGTGCCGATGAATCTGGCAGTCGGAATCGGCTGTAAAAAAGGAAAAAGTTTAAAAGAGATTGCGCAGGCGGTTTATACGACATTTGCGCAGAATCACCTGCTGACAGAGCGAATCGGTGTGATTGCATCTATCGACAGAAAGGCGCAGGAACAAGGAATTATCAGTTTTGCAAAACAGATAAAAGTGCCGTACCAGACGTATGCGGCACAGGAATTAGAACAGCAGGCGGGTACATTTACGGCATCGTCCTTTGTAAAGGGGCAGATGGGTGTGGATAATGTCTGCGAGCGGAGTGCCTGTGCGGCCTCCGGCGGCGGAGAAAAAATAGTGGCAAAAACCGCCTGTGACGGCATCACGGTCGCGGTTTATAAAATAAAAAGAAATGAGGAGTAAAATGCTTAAAATAGTAGGATTTGGAAGCGGTTCAAAGGAAAATATGACACTGGAAGCAGTCAGGGCAATACAGGATTCGGAACTGGTGGTGGGATTTCGGACTTATGTGGAATTATTAAAACAGTATTTTCCGGATAAACAGTATTATTCAACCAATATGATGCAGGAGCGGGAACGCTGTCAGTATGCCATCGACAGGGCAAAAGAGGGAAAGGAAACGGTGCTGGTGTGCAGTGGGGACAGCGGTGTATACGGCATGGCGAGTCTGGTTTATGAACTGGCAGAAGAATCCGTGCAGATTCAGGTAATATCCGGTGTGACGGCGGCAAACAGCGGTGCGGCATGTCTTGGCGCGCCGTTATCCCAGACTTTGCGGTGATTAGTTTAAGTGACTGCATGACACCGTGGGAACTCATTGAAAAGCGCCTTCTAGCGGCGGCAGAAGCAGACTTGGTCATCTGCCTGTACAATCCGTCAAGCCGCCGCAGGGCAGGCTATTTAAAGAAAGCCTGTGAAATTGTAGAAAAGCACAGTCACCGGATACGGTCTGCGGTTATGTAAAAAATATCGGACGGGACGGACAGGAAACGGGCGTTCTTTCTTTAAAAGAATTGGCAGAATTTGAAGCAGATATGTTTACGACTGTCTATATCGGAAACAGCCGGACAAAGGTGATTGGCGGGAAAATGGTAACACCGAGAGGGTATCAGGTACGATGAGCATGAAAAAAATTGTCCTGTTTGCCGGAACGACCGAGGGACACCGGCTCTGTGAATGTTTTGTGCAGAATAAATGGCAGGCAGAGGTTTTTGTGGCAACAGAATACGGCAGGGAAATTCTTCCGCAGGCACCGAATCTTCATATTCATGCCGGACGGCTGGACATGAAGCAGATTTACAGTCAGCTTACGCAGATTCGCCCGGTGTGTGTGCTTGATGCAACACATCCATATGCAGATGAGGTGACAAAAAATATCAAAGAAGCCTGTCAGACAGCAGGAGTTCCCTATATGCGGATACTGCGGGAAAATACGGATATGACGGAAAATGTAACCGGCAGTGCAAAGGCGCATATCCGCGTGGCAGACAGTATGCGTGAAGCGGTGGATTTGTTAAATGACAAGCCGTATCTTGAAAAGAATATTCTGCTGACAACAGGAAGCAAGCATTTACCGGATTACACAAAGATACAGGATTATCAGAACCGTGCCTATTTAAGACTGCTTCCCAGTCCTGAAATGCTTCAGAAGGCGGTTGATACGGGATTTCTGCCGGCACATTTAATTGCAATGCAGGGACCGTTTTCACAGGAATTAAATGTTGCATTGATAAAACAGTCAGGTATCGGCGTACTTGTCACAAAGCAATCCGGCAAAAGCGGCGGGTTTGAAGAAAAAATATCTGCCGCAGAACAGACAGGAACGGATGTTATCGTGATTAAAAGACCAAAGCAGGAAGACGGGAAAAATCTGTCCGAGGCAGAAGCGGAACTAAAAAAATTAATGACATAAGTGTGTAAATGAATTTTGCCGCTTATAGATGTGATAATGGAGAAGAACATGAAACAGGTAACAATAGCCGGAATGGGGCCGGGCAGTGCAGGCTGTATGACACAGGAGGTCTGCCGGGCAGTAAACCAGGCAGACGTTTTAATCGGTTCAGAACGCCTGATTGCGCCGTATACAGATCAAAGAACGGTTAAAGCGGTGACGGCGGCAGAGATTCTGCGGGTAGTTGAAAATGAAGACGGGGAGCATTTTACGGTGCTGATGTCGGGAGATACCGGATTTTACAGTGGGACGAAAAAACTGGTTGAGCAGTTAAACGGAAAATATGCGTACCGGATTCTGCCGGGCATTTCCTCTGTAATATATTTTGCGGCAAAAATCGGTGTGGCATGGGAGCAGGCGCAGTTTGTCAGCCTGCATGGAAAGAAACAGCCGTATCTTCCGGTGATTATGCAAAATGAGTACACTTTTTTTCTGACACAGGGAAATACCGCGGAAATCTGCACCCGCATTGCAGAGGCAGGCTTGGGAAATGTCTATGTCTGGATTGGTGAAAATCTTTCTTATCAGAATGAAAAAATTATGCACGGAAGTGCAAAAGAATTAACGGCATATCAGGCGGCAGGGCTGTCGGTTATGGCAGTACATAACCCGAAGCCGGGAGCATTTACAGGAACCGGACTGCCGGATGACTGCTTTATCCGCGGCGGTGTGCCGATGACAAAGCGGGAAATCCGCGCAAGCGTGGTGAGCCGCATAGCACCTGCAAAGAATGCCTGTATTTACGATATCGGTGCAGGAACCGGCTCTGTCACCGTGGAACTTGCAATGCAGGCTTTACACGGGTGCGTTTATGCAGTTGAAAGGACAGAAGAAGGGTGCAGTCTGATTGCGCAGAATGCGCATAAATTCGGACTGGATAACATACAGGTGGTGCATGGCAGTGCCGCCGGTGTACTGGAAGAACTGCCTGCGCCGGACGCGGTATTTGTCGGCGGAAGCGGCGGAGAACTGGAAGACATTTTTAAAATCATTTTAAAGAAGAATCCGCATGTACGCATTGTAATAACGGCAGTTACATTAGAAACGGTACAGGAAGCGGTACGGCTGTTGGAGCAGAACGGATTTGATACGCCACAGATTGTACAGATTGCCGTGACGGAAGTTAAAAAAAGGGGACAGTATCATATGCTGTCTGCCAATAATCCTGTATTTATAATAGAAGGGAGCAGTGTCAGATGAGCCGGATAATGATTGCGGGAACCGGAAGCGGGAGTGGAAAGACAACGATTGTCTGCGGATTATGCCGGTGCATAAAAGATTTAGGACGGACACCGTCTGCCTTAAAATGCGGTCCGGATTATATAGATGCGATGTTTCATTCGCGTGTGTTAAAAATGCGTACCGGCAATTTAGACAGCTGGTTTTGTGATAAAACAACGATTCGCACACTGCTTGCAAAGAAAGAAAAAAGCAGTGACATCACAGTGATTGAAGGTGTTATGGGCTATTATGACGGCGCGGGTTTCAGTACAAAGGGGAGTTCCTTTGAAATTGCGCAGATAACGGATACACCGGTGATTTTAATTGTAAACTGCCGTGGTATCAGCAATTCTGTCGGGGCAGTGTTAAAGGGATTTACGACATTTCAGGAAAATTCGCAGATACGCGGAGTTATCTTTAATCAGATGTCGGAAAAACTCTATCCGCAGGCAAAAAAAGCGGCACAGGAACTGGGACTGATTCCGCTGGGCTTTCTGCCGTATAAAAAGGGTGGAGCATTGGAAAGCCGTCATCTGGGGCTGGTTACAGCAGATGAAGTCGTGCATTTTAAAGAAAAAATCGACACGATAGCCGCGCAGATGAAAAAAAGCCTTGATTTAGAGGGAATCCTTGCGCTGGCAGAAACCGCAGTGCCGCTGAAAGAAAACGAAGATATCAGAGAAGCAGAGGAAAAGGAAAAAGAGCCGGTAACGGCATTGGACAAGCCGGAAAGCACGGGTTTACAGGATACGGCAGGAAATAAACTCCGCATAGCTGTGGCAAAAGATGCCGCTTTCTGCTTTTTATATGAAGATAATTTAGAGTATCTGCGGGCAAACGGGTGCGAATTGGTGTTTTTTAGTCCGCTGTCTGATAAAAAACTACCGGAGAAAATAGACGGATTACTGCTTTACGGCGGATATCCTGAATTACATACAAAAGCTTTGTCCGAAAATGAAACACTGAAAAGTGAAATTAAAGAGCAGATACTGGGCGGACTGCCGTGTATTGCGGAATGTGGCGGATTTTTATATCTGCATGAAACACTGGAAACACCGGAAAAAGAACGTTTTCCGATGTGCGGCGTGATTGCGGGAAACGGATTTGGGACAGGAAAGCTCTGCCGCTTTGGCTATATGACACTCACGGCGCAAAAGGACACAATGCTTGCGGCAAAGGGCGAAACGATTCGCGCGCATGAATTTCACTACTGGAACAGTGATAATATCGGTGCGGATTATGAGATTACAAAGGCTTCGGATAACACTGCGGCATCCGGCGGTTATGGAACGGATACACTTTATGCGGGATTCCCGCACATTTATTTTTACGGAAATGAAGCGGCGGCAAAGCGTTTTTTAAAAGCCTGCGAGATGTATCATGAAAATAACATAAAAGATGTTCATGCCATATCTTATGGCATGGAAGAAAAAAACGATATTTATAGAATTTTCCCGGAACTGGCAGAGGCAGGCGGACTGGATAAAAATGCCGTCAAACAGGCGCAGAAGCATTGGAACAGCATTGCCAAGCCGCTGTACGGACTTGGAAAAATGGAGCAGCTCATTACACAGATTGCAGGGATACAAAACACACCCAATGTAGCGATTGACAAGCGTGCGGTGATTGTCATGTGCGCGGATAACGGCATTGTGGAAGAAGGGGTCACACAGACCGGGCAGGAAGTGACGGCAGTGGTAAGCTGTAACATGGCAGACGGCATTTCAAGCGTCTGTAAAATGGCGGATTATGCCTATGCAGAAGTGATTCCGGTAAATATCGGCATTGCCGCAGACTGCCTGCCGGACGGAACAGATGTCAATTCCTATCCGGGACTTTTAAACCGCCGGATTATGGCGGGAACAAAAAATTTCTTAAAAGAGCCTGCGATGTCAGAGGAGCAGCTCACACAGGCAGTTTACACAGGAATGAACGTGGTAAAATCGTGCAAAGGGCAGGGATACCAATTACTTGCAACCGGCGAAATGGGTATCGGAAATACGACCACAAGCACAGCACTTGCCTGTATTCTGCTGGATTTAAAACCGCAGGAAGTCACGGGACGCGGTGCGGGGCTGGACAATGCGGGATTGAAAAGAAAGACAGAAGTCATTGCAGAGGCACAACGCTTGTATACAAAATACAAAAAAAATCCACTCTGTCTGTTACAGCAAATCGGCGGGCTGGACATTGCAGGTCTTGTCGGTGTCTTTCTGGGCGGTGCGGTTTACCGGATACCTGTGATTGTTGACGGTGTTATATCAGCGGTTGCCGCGCTGATTGCCGTGTCTGTTTTTCCGGCGGCACGGGATTTTATCATTGCATCTCATCAGGGAAAAGAACCGGCGATGAAAGCATTGTTAAAAGCCCTTGAAAAAGAAGCCGTTCTCTTTGCGGAGCTTGCACTGGGTGAAGGAACGGGTGCGGTCATGCTGTTTCCGCTGTTAGATATGGCAATGCGCGTATACCGGGAAAACACGACATTTGAAGATATACAGATTGAAGCTTATGAGGATTATAAAAAATGTTAATTTTAATTACAGGTGCCAGTGGGGCGGCAAATCCGAATATGCGGAAAAATCTGCTGTGAACTTGCGGGCAGTGCAAAAATATTATATTGCAACCATGCAGCCCTACGGTGCAGAGGGTACACAAAGAATCCGCCGTCATCATGCACTGCGGCAGGGGAAAGGCTTTGAAACGATAGAGCAGTACCAAAATGTCAGCAAGGCATTTGATAAAGTGCAGACAGAAGCTGTGTCACACGCAGCGCAAAATGAGACCGGTGGTACTGTTAGAATGTCTTTCAAATCTTATGGCAAATGAATGTTTTGAAGAGGGCGGAACACCCGATGCTGTATTTTCAGACTGTATACAGCTTTACAGACAGTGCCGTCATCTTGTGATTGTAACGAATGAAATTTTTTCAGACGGCTGTCTGTACGACAATACGACAATGGATTATATCACACGGCTGGGACGGTTAAATACACAGCTTGCGCAGGAAGCCGACTGTGTGACAGAGGTGGTCTATTCGATTCCTGTATATTGGAAAGGGGCGTATGAGCTGATTCAGGAGAATTTGCCGCTGTAAAAATAGCACTGCTGTCAGGCAAAATATTTAAAGGGGCAGAAAAAGCGTAAACAGTATAAAAGAAGGAGGAACGGGCAGAAAAAATGAATTGGGTAAAATCACTTATCATCGCATTTTCGATGTATTCTAAAATTCCAATGCCGCATCTGAATCTGGAAGAAAAAGATATGCGGTATGTTATGGGATTTTTTCCGCTGGTCGGATTGGTGCTTGGTGCGTGTCAGTTTATATGGTATAAGCTGTCAGCATTTTTAGGCGTGCCAAACGTCAGCCGGGCATTGATTTTTCTGGTACTGCCGGTGATTGTTACAGGCGGGATTCATGTGGACGGTTATATGGATACCAGTGATGCGATTCATTCATACGGTGACAGGGAGAAAAAACTTTCTATATTAAAGGATTCCCATATCGGGGCATTTGCGGTTATCCGCCTGCTGGTATACAGTGCGGTTTATTTTGCGGCACTTTTCTGGATGGCAGATCAGGGAAAAGAACAGGCATTTCTGCTTTTTGCGGGCATATTTTATTTGTCACGGATACTCAGCGGTTTTGCGGCGGTCAATTTCCGCGGTGCAAGAAAAAACGGGATGCTGTATACATTTACCAGTGTGACGGACCGTTACCGTGTCAATGCGCTGTTAGGCATACAGTTTGTCATCTGCCTGGTTGGAATGGGGCTGGTTGATATTTACAAGACCGGTGCGGTATTCCTTGCCGCAGGGCTTGTGCTGTGTTATTACAGACATATGGCATATAAAGAATTTGGCGGTGTAACGGGCGACTTAGCGGGCTATTTTTTGTGCGTGAGTGAATTGTGCATGACAGTGGTACTGACGTGTGTGAATATTTTGTAATTGCGGGCGTAACAGTTTTGTATCGCATGCGGCACAAAACCGCATTTATGTAGAATTGCATTTATGTAAAAATGCAATAGAGTTATATCGGCAGATGAGAAATCGACTGCGCAAAATTTTAAGTGCTGTTTTGCAACAAGGCTGATGAGATTAACCGTAAATGGATTGTAGTAGGAACGGAGAAATATGGAAGTATATTTTGGCGGGGCTTTTCAGGGAAAGCTTGATTATGTATTAAAGAAAAAAGGAAATTTAAGGGTGGCAGACGGAAAGGACTGTGACGAAAAGCAGTTACAGTCGGCAGATATTGTCAATCACCTGCATTTATTGATTCAAAGGCGGATAACGGCGGGAGAATCGACAGATACGCTTATTGATGAGCTATATGCCGTCAATCCGCAGATGATTCTGATTTGTGATGAGGTCGGAAGCGGAATTGTGCCGCTGGAACGAAAAGACAGGATTTACAGGGAAGCTGTCGGACGTGTGCTGTGTGCGGCAGTGGCAAAATCCGACAGGGTAGAACGCATTTTATGCGGAATCGGACAGTGCCTGAAGCAGGAATCAGCAGGAATTACAAAATAGCGCGGGGAAAGCGAAAGCCTGCGGGAGGTGAGGTCGTATATGAAGATTGTGCTGATTCGGCACGGAGCAACAAAGGGAAATCTTGAAAAACGATATATCGGAAGAACAGACGAGGATTTATGCGGTGAGGGCATAAAGAAACTGAAAGAAGATACGTGTGCAGGCATTTATCCGCCGGCGCAGGCGGTATTTTCCAGTCCGATGAAGCGGTGTCTGTCTACGGCAGAATGTATTTATCCGGTACAGACACCGCAGATTGTATGGGATTTCAGAGAGTGTGATTTCGGACTTTTTGAAGGGAAGAATTATAAAGAACTGACAGGAAATCCGCAGTATCAGCAGTGGATTGACAGCAACGGCACACTGCCGTTTCCGGGTGGGGAAACTTTGACGGATTTTAAGAAAAGAAGTGTCCGTGCATTTTTGGAAACGGTTTCAAAATCAGAAAGCATTTTAAAAGGACAGGTAACATCGGGAAAACAGGACGACACTACAGTGGCATATGTCGTTCACGGCGGTACAATCATGGCGGTATTGTCGGAATTGTACGGCGGGGACTATTATGATTATCACTGCGGCAACGGGGAAGGATATTTGTGCAGTCTGACAAAAGATAAAAGGCTGTCGGTGATAGGAAAAATAAGCGCCCGAAATGGTTGTGAAATCCACGGTACAGTGCTAGAATAAAAATGTTAATAAATCAATGGAATACAGCCGCCCACAGGAGTGGCTTCGTATTTTCAGACGGTAATAAGTTGAAATAACAAATCAGGAGGACAAAATGGTTAAGCATGTTATTTTGTGGAAATTAAAAGAAGAATTTTCGGCAGAGGAAAAACAGCAGATTAAAGCCGGAATCAAAGAAGGACTGGAAGGCTTAGCCGGACAGATTCCGGGCATGACAGAAATCAAAGTCAATATTGACGGTCTGCCAAGTTCTACAGTAGACGTGATGCTGGATTCGACATTTGAAACAGCGGAAGCATTGAAAAATTACAGCACCCACCCAAAGCATGTAGCAGTGGCTGACAACAAAGTAAGACCGTATACAGCAGTCCGCTCCTGCATGGATTATGAAATCTAAGGCAGGATAAGATGCAGTATTTTTGGTGTCAGACCGGTGCGGTTGCACTGGGATTTTTACTGGATTTAATATTTGGGGACCCGCATTGGCTGTACCACCCGGTACAGCTAATCGGCAGTCTTATTTCAAAACTTGAAAAAGTTTTATTAAAGGATACAGATTCCGATAAAAAGAAGTTTAGAAACGGTGCGTTGCTTGCGGTGCTTGTAACCGTATTGACAGGCGCTGTGACAATATTGATTTTATTTATCTGTTACTGCATTTCCATGACGGCGGGTTTTATCGTGGAATCCGTCATGTGTTATCAGATTCTTGCAGTCAAATCATTAAGGGTAGAAAGCATGAAAGTCTATACGGCATTAAAACAGGACGGTCTGCCTGCGGCAAGAACGGCAGTTTCCATGATTGTCGGACGGGATACCGCACAGCTTGACGAACACGGCATTGTGCGTGCGGCAGTGGAAACGGTTGCGGAAAATACGTCAGACGGTGTGATTGCACCGCTGTTTTATATGTTTTTTTTCGGTGCGGCAGGCGGTTTTATCTATAAAGCAGTCAACACCATGGATTCCATGATTGGTTATAAAAATGATAAATATCTGTACTTCGGGCGGTTTGCGGCAAAGCTTGATGATGTCTTAAATTTTATTCCGTCAAGAATCGGCGGTGTATTAATGGTTTTATCGGCGGGAATTGCCTCACTGGCAGAAAAAAACGGCGAAAAGCACTACAGCATGAAAAATGCGTGGAAAATTTTTCTGCGCGACAGAAAAAAGCACAGCAGTCCGAATTCTGCCCAGACGGAAGCTGCGTGCGCCGGTGCATTAATGGTCGCTTTATCAGGCGATAATTATTATTTCGGAAAGCTTGTAAAAAAGCCGCAGATAGGCGATGCCGTCCGTCCGCTGGAAGCAGAAGATATTAAAAGAAGCCACGTACTGCTGTATATTTCTGCGTTTTTAATGGTGGCTGCGGTACTGGGGCTTAGGGTGGCAGTGGGAGCATTGTGATATCTGTGGCACAATACTGCCAACGTCAAGTTATACTTGCCAAAATCTTAGATTTAAGGACTTTTAATAGAGAAAAACGAGAAGAAATCGAACGGTTTTGTTGATAAAATCGTTCGATTTGTTATAATATAATTAAAAGAGATATTAATGATTTATTCGTCAGGAAAGGGGAGGATGATATGTCTATTACCGCAACTGAATTAAAAGTCAATCTTGGCAAATATCTTGCGCTTGCAGAAACAGAAGATATTTATATTACCCGTAACGGAAAAGTTGTTGCAAAATTATCGAACCCATATCAGGACAGAGTAGATGTCGCAAAGTCATTGTTTGGTGTTCTTTCTGATGATATGACACTGGAAGAAGCGCGGGAAGAAAGGCTGAATAGGATATGAGAGTTTTAGTTGATACCTGTGTTATCATCGATGCGTTACAGTCGCGTGTTCCGTTTGCAGAAGCTGCACAAAAGCTTTTTATATATTCTGCAAATAGGCAATTTGAGGGTTATATCACTGCAAAGTCAGTTACAGATATATATTATTTGACACATCGTTTAACACATAGCGATACAGAAACACGAAAGATTTTGAGTAAACTTTTTACTTTGTTCGATTTGTTGGATACTGCTTGTTTAGACTGTCGAAAAGCCATATCTTCTGAAATTGGTGATTATGAAGATGCTATTATGGTGGAAACTGCAATTCGTTCAGAAATGGACTGTATCGTAACCAGAAATGTGAAAGATTATGCAAAATCTTCTGTTAAGGTGTATGAACCTTCTGCATTTTTGAAGCTATTAGAGGAAGAAAATAAAGCTGAATAAACCAATAGCCTCATTCGGACAAATCGGATGAGGCTATTGATTTACTGAATTTAAACCTAGTGAAATGCACTTCCGTAAAACAGTCGTTTCATAAAATTATACATGCCCTTCTGCCATACATCACCGTCATGACCGCCCTCTGTTTCATAGAAAATGTGGTCGATAGACTTTTCGGTTAAAATGCGGTCATATTCTTCGGTAGAATTTTTACAGATACCGTCATCATATCCGACTGTCAGCAAAAGCATCGGGAACTGTCCGTAAGCTTCATTTAATGTAAAATCTTCCATTAAGGTACCCAGCGGACTTTCCACGGCACGCACAACACCGGAAGCCGGAGAAAATGCGCCGACATAACCGAACAGTTCAGGGTGTGAAAATCCGGCATATAAAGCATTTCTGCCGCCCATGGAATATCCGGCAATCGCAGTATTTTCACGACCGGTACGCACCGGATAATGCGTGTTAATATAAGGCATTAAATCATTAACAATATCGTCAACTGAAGCATCATAAGCGGCAAGCTGACCCCACATATCAAGGTCAGAAGCACTGCCTTCGGATAAAATCACAGAATCCACACCGACAAGAATCATCTGCGGTATGTTCTGATAAATGTGCAGATTTTCTGCAATGCAGTCTGCGCCCATGTCTTTCCATGCTTCATCATTGCCGCCCAGTCCGTGCAAAAGATAAACCACCGGATAATCTTTTGACGGGTCATATTCAGTCGGGAGCATTACACACGCCTGTCTGGTTGTGCCTGCCGTCGTAGAATAGTAATGCACGGTTTCGTAAGTACCGGCAGGATTGCCCGGCTGGCGGGAAAGGTACATGGCATCATAGGAGTTGTCGGTATTGGCATAAGCGGCGGCAATTTCTTCATCAGTAATAGTGTATGAAGTTGCGGCAGATGAGGAATCCGCGCCGGAAGTTTCGGCTGAATCTGCGGTACTGCCTGAATCAGAGTTTGAACTTGACCGTATATCAGTCTGACCCGAAACGGCAGAAGTAACCGTGTTAGTCTTTGCCGTGCCTGTACCTGCGGACTGTCCGCACCCGGCAAGCAGGACAGAAACAGCTGTAGAAAGCGCGGCGGTGGTAAGAGCAGTTTTATAAAAATATTTTTTCAACATTGTAAATCCCTTCCTAAACAATATTTATACTATTAAAATTTACATCGTATAAGAATTTCTATGATAAAAATAGTGTAATACTTAAAGTTAAGTTTAAGTCAAGCCCTTACAGGAGATTTATTGTGAAATCACCTTTCGCATGGTATAATATGCGTAAGCAATGAGCCGTGCCGGACGAAAGTCTAAGGAAAAACTGTGCTTGCACAAAGCACTTTTAGACGATTTTATCTGATAGGACGAACACTCGACAGAGCAGGAAAGTTAGGCAATCCTGTTCCTGCACGGCGGGGTAAGAGAGAAAGCAAAGCATACAGACAGGAGGCAGGCATGCAGAGAGAAATACACGGCGGAAATGTATATGGCAGAGAGGTACGGCTGGATTTTTCCGTCAATATCAATCCACTGGGCATGCCACAGGGAGTAAGGCAGGCAATTACGGAATACACGGCATGGGACGAAACGTATCCGGATATTGAATGTACGGATTTGCGCAGGGCGATAGCACAAAAAGAAGGGATTGCGCCGGAGCAGATTCTTTGTGGAAACGGAGCATCGGAACTGCTGATGGCAGTTGTGCGTGCCGCCGCACCGGAAAAATGTGCCATAGCGGCACCGTCATTTTCAGGATATGAGCGTGCGGTGCGTGCCGCAGGGGCAGAGCCGGTATTTTATGAGCTTTCACATGACACGGGTTTTGGTTATGAAACAGTCTGTGACCGCTTGTCAAAAATGACGGTTCAGATGCTTTTTTTGTGCAATCCGAATAATCCCACGGGAAATACAATCCCGGAGCAGATTTTGACGGAAATTTTACAGTTTTGTGCATCAAAAAAAATCCGGGTTGTCGCAGATGAATGTTTTCTGCGGTTTCACCCGCATTATGAAAAAATGAGCTGTAAGCGCTTTTTAAAACAGTACCCGAATCTGCTCATCGTCAACGCATTTACAAAGTTTTATGCAATGGCGGGACTGCGGCTGGGGTATCTGATGACCGGGGATTTGTCATTGCTTCATGCGGTGGCACAGCAGCTTCCTGAGTGGAATGTGTCGTCAATCGCACAGCGTGCAGGAATTTCGGCATTACAGGATACAGAATATGAAAAGCGGACAAGGCAGTTGATTGAAAAGGAACGCCGATATCTGATACAGGAATTTTTAAAAATGGGTTGTACCGTATTTCCGTCCGAAGCGGATTATATTACATTCCGACTGCCGCAGGAAAAGACAGGATTTTTATTAAAGGAGCGGCTGTTAGAGGGGAAAATACTGATTCGCTCCTGTGCAAATTACAGGAATATGCCGCCGGACTGTTACCGCATTGCGGTAAAACAGCATGCAGATAATGAGGAGCTGGTCAGACAGGTTTGGCGGATTCTGATACAATGAATATCTGACAGCGCAGGGAAAGGATTTTAAAGAACCATGGCAAAAAATCTTATGGTGCAGGGGACGATGTCAATGCGGGAAAAGTATTGTCACCGCGGGAATTTTAAGAGTGTTAAAGCAGGACGGATACCGTGTAGCACCGTTTAAATCGCAGAATATGGCATTAAATTCTTATATCACAAAGGACGGACTGGAAATGGGCAGGGCACAGGTTATGCAGGCAGAGGCGGCAGGAATAGAGCCGTGTGTGCAGATGAATCCCATTTTATTAAAACCCACCAGTGATGTAGGCTCGCAGGTTATTGTAAACGGTGTTCCGCTGAAAAACATGCCTGCAAAGGAATATTTTAAATATAAAAAAAAGCTGATACCCGATATTTTAAGTGCCTATGAAACATTAGACAGGCAGTATGATGTGATTGTACTGGAAGGTGCGGGAAGTCCGGCGGAAATTAATTTAAAACAGGACGATATCGTCAATATGGGCATGGCGGCACTGGTAGATGCACCGGTGCTTTTAGTGGGGGATATTGACAGGGGCGGCGTGTTTGCACAGCTGGCAGGAACACTGATGCTGTTAGAGGAAGAAGAACGCAGGCGCGTAAAGGGACTGGTGATGAATAAGTTTCGCGGCGATAAAAAAATACTGGAACCGGGATTAGACCAGCTTTATGATATCTGCCATGTGCCGACAATCGGCGTGATTCCGTATACCAGACTGGATATTGAGGAAGAAGACAGTCTGGCAGAAAGCCTTTTACAGACGGCACTGCCGGACGAAACGGATATGCGGCTTGATATTGCGGTGATTCGTCTGCCGCACATTTCTAATTTTACGGACTTGGACGCGCTGGCACGGCTTGACGGTGTGCGCGTACGGTATGCAGACCGTGCGGAACAGATTCAGACACCGGATTTACTGATTCTTCCGGGCACAAAAAATACGATTGACGATTTGAAATGGCTTCGCCGCACCGGACTGGAAAGCCCGATTTTAAACTGTGCCAGAAAAGGAATTCCGGTATTGGGAATTTGTGGCGGCTATCAGATGTTAGGCAATGAAATTGACGACAGCTGTGGGCAGAAACGGAGAGGTAGTTCCGGGGCTTGGATTGCTTCCGGTAAAACCGTTTTTCATTAGAAAAGCACAGAAGCCGCGTAAAAGGTCGGATTTGTGCGCAATCCGGCATCTGGGGCAGCGTTTCGGGCTGTGAATGTACCGGTTATGAAATCCATATGGGCGAGAGCCGTATTTGCGAAGAAAATGCGCAGGGATTTATACAGCTTACCAATCAATCGGATTTATCAACACGCGCAGACGGCTGTGTCCGTGAAAATGTAGCAGGGACATATCTGCATGGGATTTTTGACGAGGTGGGATTTTGCGGGCGGCTCATAGAAACACTGTGCCGGCAGAAAGGCAGGAATTCGGCTGTGTCCGGGCAGATGAGTTTTTGGGAATACAAACAAAGAGAATATGATAAGTTAGCCGATGTGATTCGTGAAAATATGGATATGGAATATCTGTACCGTGTAATGGGGCTGGCGTAAAATAAAATCCGGAAACTGCTTTTCATCATGCAGTTTCCGGATTTTTTATCCAACACATCTTTAACGGATTATTCCAACACAAGCAGAAGTGCCATTTTAAATCTGCCGTTTGCGGTTACGCTGTGAAGACCGTTCTTTTCAAAACGGAAACATTCACCGGCGCTGATTTCATAGTCTATTCCTTCATAGCCGATTGTCGCTTTGCCTTCCAGTGCGAAAACAATCGCATTGCCCGGTGCGCGGTGCGGTGTAAGACCTGTGCCTTCATCAAATGCCATTAACACATATTTCATTGATGGGTTGCTGGCTACGTCCATGTTGGCGATACTGCCTTCTTCATAAGAAATTAAATCTTTCAGTGCGAATACTTCATTTGTTTTTACATTTGCGTTCATAATGTTCTCCTTTTCAAAAATAATTTCAGTGTATACCAGTCCGTTTTCTGTCTGCATACCGCACAAAGTCTTTTCAGGGACAATGAGTGCCGTGCCGGGGGTGGCAAAAACATTTTTCGGTTCTTCACCCAGAAGAAATGTTCCGCTTCCGGCGTCTGTGATATACATGGTCATTCTGTCATAGCTTTCCTGACTGATAGAGGTTCCTGCACCCATTGAAAAATAGGTGATTTTATTGACCGTGCCAAGTCTGGAATCTCTTGAAACGGTCATGCCGTCCCGTATGGGACGTATATTTTCAATCGTAAATACCGGATTCAATAGGCTGTCCTCCTTTATTTTATTGTGCAAATCTATTATTGCCGTTTTTTTAAATATACACTACAATGGAGCAAAAAGGAAGTACGCACATTTAAGTTATATACTTACCTAAAGGTAAGTATAGCCGCAGATTCCACCGAAAGTAGAGTACAGCCTGTCAGAACGCGGCAAATCCCTGATACCGATACTTGTTTCCATGTGTGAGTGGGGCGGAAAACATAAAAATGATTTGATAGATTAAATTGACAGTGCATATAGAGAATAAAAATGAGCAAAAGGAGTGCGAAAAAAATGAGTAAACAAACGTTTACACCCAACAAAATTATTTCTTATTTTAAGACAGAGTGGGTTGTTTTACTGATTGTAACGGTGTCCGGGCTGATTTATAACTTAGGTCTGCTTGCGGGACCGTGGTTTGAAGGACGGATGACCGGCTGTCTGATTGACATTTTAAATGGAAGAAAGACATTTTATAATATGCTCATTCTGGTGGGATGTTACGTGCTTTCCATTGCGGTTGTGCAGGTGTCCCGCTATATCAAGCGTTTTTATGTCAGACGTTTTGCCAACAACGTCAACCGCCGCATGAAAGGTATTCTTTACGCCAGTCTGGTCGAAAAAAGCAGACCGGAGTTAAAGGAGCAGGGAACGGGCGATATTATGACAAAGGCGATATTGGACGTTGATGACTGTGTAGAGGGTATGCGGAAATTTACGACAGAAATATTTGATACCGGCATTGCACTTGCCGCGTATGCGGGCATGTTGTTGTATTACGACTGGCGTCTTGCCCTGCTTTCCATGCTGTTTCCGCCGGTATCTTATCTGCTTGCCGAAAAAATGAAGGCCATTGTACAGCGGACCGGTGTGGTATACAAGGAACAGTCCGGTGCGTTAAGTTCGGCAACCTTAGACAGGGCAGAAAATGCCATTACTTACAGGGTGTTTGGCTGTGAACAGCAGCGTAAACAGGCTTATGAGGAAAATTTAACGGCATACGAAAAAGCCGCAGTCAGCGCAAATATCTGGAATACGATGATGCCGCCGCTTTATAAGGTCATTTCAATGACAGGTGTGCTGTTTATTTTATATTTCGGTGCGGCAAATGTGCTTGGAACAGGCTGGAAAGTCTGGACGGCTGCAATTTTTACAACATTTTTATCCTGTTTTACAAAGCTGTCCGTCAAATCCTCCAATGCGGCAAAATTATTCAATGCCGTGCATAAGGCACAGGTTTCATGGAAGCGTATTAAGCCGCTGATGAATCCGGTGATAGAAAATGAAAAGCCTGAAATCCGGACGGTTTCACAGTTATCGGTACGGGAGCTTACATTTGCGTATCCTGATGGTGAAAATATATTTGAAAACATTTCCCTTGCGGCAAAGCCTGGAGATATTATCGGTGTGACCGGAGCGGTTGCGTGCGGAAAATCTACTTTCGGCAAGGCATTTCTCGGAGAATATCCGTATCAGGGCAGCATCACGGTTGACGGTAAAGAGCTGGGCAGTCTGGACAGAAGACAGCACGCGGGCATTATCGGTTATCTGGGACATGCCCCGGAGTTATTTAATGATACTATTGAAAACAATATTTTAATGGGAGAAAATAAAAATGTATCCGATTACCTGAAACTGGTCTGTTTTAATGAAGAAGTACAGGCAATGCCGGACAAAGAAAATACAATGGTCGGAAACGGCGGCGTGCGGCTCTCCGGCGGTCAGGCACAGCGCCTTGCGCTGGCAAGAACGCTCTGTCATAAACGTCCGGTACTCATTTTAGACGACCCGTTTTCGGCACTCGATAAAGACACCGAAAAACAGATTTTTGCAAATCTGAAAAAATATATGGCAGACGGCATTGTGATAATAATATCACACAGACTGTATCTGTTCCCGCAGATGAATCAGGTAATCTGGCTGGAAAATGGACAGGCAGTAACCGGTACGCATGAAAAACTGATGCAGGAGATACCGGAATACGCACAGCTTTACCATGCGCAGGAAGGAGGAAGTATTTATGAACAGTGATTGTGGAAACATTATCAGACAGACTGTAAAGAAAAATGTTCTTCTGGCAGTGGGAATTGTTATCGCAGTGTGCGGAGCCGTTGTCATATCCCTGCTTCCGCCGCTTGTACTGGCAAAAATGATTGATGCCATGACACAAAAACAGAATGTCGGCTTTACCTTTGTGGCGCTTTATTTCGGGCTGACGGCGCTGACAGGTGTTATGGAAGCGTCAAGAGAAGGATTTCTGACGGTATTCGGACAGAAAATCACACATGCATTAAGAAGCAGTCTTATGGAAAAGTTTACAAGACTGACGGCAGACAGTTTAAACAAACAGGAACCGGGCGCACTGGTATCACGGTTTGTCGGTGATGTAGATACGGTAGAAAATCTGTTTACATCGGGCATTATCAGTATGTTTGCGGATGCCTGCCGCATCATCAGTATTCTGGCAGTCATATGGTTTCAGAATAAGGGACTTGCGCTTGTACTGTTTATTTTACTGCCGTTTCTGTTCTGGTTTACACGATATGTCCAGAAAAATATGTTAGCTGCGCAGGTTGAAAACCGCCGTGCGGTCAGCCGCGCTTCCAGTCATGTGCCGGAAACCCTGCATAATATCCGTACGATTCATAACCTTTCCAAAGAAAATTATATGGAAAAACGATATGACGAATATATCCAGCAAAGCTATCATGCCATGGAAAAGACCAACTTTTACGATGCGATCTATTCACCGGTCATTTTAATTTTAAATGCGGTTGTTGTTGCGCTAGTCATGCTTTTGTCCGCTTCCGGCAGTCCTAAGGTTCTGACACTGTTTGGTATGTCAGCCGGTACGGCGGTTGCAGTTATGAATTACATTTCGCAGATATTTACACCGCTTGAAAGTCTTGGCATGGAGATTCAGACCATTCAGTCTGCCATTGCGGGTGTGCAGAGAATCAATGAATTTTTTGCACTGCCGGAGCCTGCACCAAAACAGCATGAAAATACAGCAGATTCAAAACCGGTACAAAATAACGGTAAATCCTTTGTTGAATTTCGGGACGTCACCTTTGGTTATGACGAACATACGGTGTTAAAGCATTTAAGCTTTCAGGTAGAGGAAGGTGAGCAGATTACACTTTCAGGCAGAACCGGTGCCGGAAAAAGTACGGTATTTAAGCTGCTTCTGGGACTTTACGAACCGGGTGAGGGCAGTGTGTGGATTGACGGCAGAGAGGCAGCAGCGATTGACTGGAAGGACAGACGTTTTTTGTTTGGCTATGTAGAGCAGTCATTTCACAGAGTAGCGGGAACGGTCAAAGACCAGATTACGCTGTATGATGAAAAGATTTCCATGGAAAATGTAAAAGAAGCGGCAGAACTGACGGGACTGCATGATACAATTATGCACCTCCCGGACGGATATGACACCATCTGTACACCGGAACTGTTTTCACAGGGACAGTGGCAGCTTTTATCCATAGCGCGTGCGGCGGCGGCAAGACCGAAGCTTTTGTTATTGGATGAAATCACGGCAAATCTCGATGCCGAAACGGAAAAAGAAGTGCTTGAAGCGCTAAAGAGAGTATCCGAAAACAGAACGGTTATCTCCATTTCACACAGAGTATCCGCAAAAATGGGAAGAATCATTCCGATTGAGCAGAAACTATAGGAATAAAAGCGGATTTTATAACCGGCGGAAGTATGTTATACTAAAATACAACATACGCAAGGCGCACGTTACAGGCAGGAGAGAAGAAGCCTGTACATGTGCGGCAAAACAGTGCGGGTAAAAGAGAGGGAAATCAGATGATACGGTGTAATAACTGCGGAGCGGATATTGAGGAAACACAGACACAATGCCCATACTGCCATGCCATGCAGTATGAAGCATCGGAAAAAGAGTACATGAATCACCTGTACAAAATGAATGATACCATGGACGGACTTGATGAAAATGCAAACCGTTATATCCGGAACAGAATCATTTGTCATGCTGTCATTACGCTGGCGGCGGTTGCAGCAGCACTGCTTGTCGGGACTGCGTGGGGATATACAAAATATCGTTCTTATTATAATTCGGCTTCGGAACGCAGAGAGATTGCAGAGGGCATGGCATGGTATGATGAAAATGTGCCGCAGATAAATGAAGCCTACGAGCAGGGAAACTTTGCAGACATCAGTGAAGTGACGGCGGATTCTTATAAAAATAAAATATTACAGCAGTGGAAACATTATAATATTTTATATATTTATAAATATGCGTATTCAGATACACTGCGCTATGATGATAAAATCGCACAGGGAACGCCGCTTGAAAGCTATGAATTTGAAAATCTGTACCGCAGCTGCATGGAATATATGAATATGCTGGAAGATACGGACGGATATATGTACCGGTATTATAAAAGCTGTGATGCACAGGAAAAAGAAATTATCAGTACGTGGACACAGCATGTAAAGGCAGTTCTTACCGATACCATCGGACAGTCGGAAGCCGACTATGCCGCAGACTATCAGGCTTTGTACGGGAACGGTGATGTCAGTAATTACAACATGTTCCGTGAAAAAGCACAAAAATATGAAAAATGACAGTGGGGAATATTTATGAAATGTAAAAATTGCGGTGCAGAACTGACAATGCTTGAAAAATTCTGTCCAAACTGCGGGACACCTAATGAACAGAGTCAGCAGCACATCAAAGATATGGAGCATTATGAACATGAATTTTCGGATACACAAAAAGAAGTTGTCCGTAACAGTAAATGGTTCATAAAATACATTGCACCGGTTACATCGCTGGTGATTGCGGGAATTGCAGCAGTCATAGTAACCATTCAGGCAAATCACCTTTGGGGATATAACCTGGCAGAACAAAAGCAGAAAAAATATAATCAGACACATGAGCAGGAAATCAAAGAACATTTACAGACACTGCTGGATAACGGGCAGTATGAAGAAGTATATCAGCTCTACACCCGTCTGAACCAGCGGATGAGCGGAACGGGAAACAGCGGCTGGTATGATTTTTACAACATGACAGAAGGGTATCTGCGTCTGCGCAATGCCATTATGTTTTACTATAATCCGGAACTGTCAGAGCATTATTCCAAAGAAACGGCATTAAACAATGCGGCAGAAGCAATCTGTATGATAACCGGAAGCGCGCAGGGGAAAAGTTACAGGGAACGGGCGGCAGAGAGTATTCCTTATATGGAAGATATAAAAGAAAAAGCAGGGCTGTTTTTAAAGGATTACTGTAATTTTACACAGGCTGATATAGATTCGCTCGAAAACCGTGACAGAACATCGGTAATTGCATTACTGACGAGGAGAATGTTTGATGAAGAATAAAAAAAATCGTGTTAATATAATAGGAAAGCTGTTGTATCTGGTTGTTGCCGTACTGGTTTTGATGATTATTCCGTCAGCGGCGGAAAATGCGTATGATTATTTCCGGGAAAAGCAGTCCAGAAAAGGATATACGTCAGAGAAGCTGTATGAGGATTTCTGCGATGGTGATTACGGCAGATTATCAGAAAAGGTGGCATATAACCGCGCTGTTGGAAGAACAGTCACAGAAGATGACAGGGACTACTATGCTTTCAGTGCCTGCTACAACAGCGCAGTTGATTATCATATGTACCGGACAGCCGGAAAAACAGACAAAGCTTCCGATACACTTGAGATATTTTATCAGAATGAATCAGAACTCAATCATTTGATTTTTAAGGACGCATTAACCGCGGTAAAAGAGGTATATGAAATTCCATAAATCTGCGGCTTATTCTGCAGAGTCTGCAATCAGATTCCGGTACCAGTAATAGGAATCTTTCGGAATCCGTTTTTGTGTCGGATAATCAATATATACCAGTCCGAAACGTTCATCGTAACCGCTGTGCCATTCAAAATTGTCCGTAAAGACCAGTGAAAATACCCCATGACGGGTGTACCCTCTTTTATGGATTCACTCAGCTGTAACAGATAGCGCGTCAGAAAATCAATGCGTTCAGCATCATGGACTTTTCCGTCAAGGAAAATGTGGTCATTGCAGGAAAGCCCGTTTTCAGTAATAAAAATCGGCAGATGATAGCGTTCATACAGAAAGCGTGTACCCCAGTTCATAACTTCGGGAGTGACAGGCCATTTCAGTGCTGTCTTTGGAAAACCTGCATATCGTTTCGTAAAACCGTCTGCACCGGCTTTGCGTCCGTTATAAATGTTCAGCCCCAGAAAATCCAAAGGCGGATTTAATTCGCTGCAGTCGTTCCACACATTTTTAAGGTGCTGTGTTACAAAATTCAGCGTATCATCTGATTTTAAATCAGCAGTAATCTCCGGCGCAAGTGCTTCAAAATCCGGTGCAAGTCCGTTGATAACCGCATCGCAGAAAATGTGATGACAGAATAAAATATTTTCTTTGGTATTGGCAAATGTCATAGTTCTTGCGGCACAGATATCCGCTTCATTTTCACTGCATGGATAGCACAGATTTCCGGTACTTGAAAAACCGATTTTGACCGGTTTCTTTGCAGCCCTGCGCATTGCGGGAACGGCAAGTGCATGAGCTTTGGCAAGTGCGTGGAGAATATCCAGTGTTTCCAGCATGGAAAGCCGGTATCCGGGCGCGTGAAGACCGTCATAATACCCCATTTTTGTAATAATCTGCGGTTCATTGATTGTGGAAAAATAAGTTACACGGTCCGAAAAATGTTCACAGATAACAGCAGCATAACGCACAAATGCTTCAATCGTATGCGCAGACAGCCAGCCGCCGCGGTCCGAAAGGGACTGTGGAAGGTCCCAGTGAAAAAGCGTAATGTGCGGCTGGATGCCATACCGGATACAGCAGTCTATAACACGGTCATAAAAGGCAAGCCCCAAAGGATTGACAGCAGGATCATCGCCGTTTGGAAAAATCCGCGGCCATGAAACAGAAAAACGGTACGCGCGGATACCGGCATCTGCCATGAACCGGATATCTTCTTCATAGTTATCATAATAACAGCAGGCAAGCGTTCCGTCAGAGCTGTCAGCAATGACACCGCTTTTTTGACAGAACGTATCCCAGATAGAAGCGCCTTTGCCGTCCCGGTTATAAGCCCCTTCGGTCTGATAGGAGCTGGAAGCTGTTCCCCATATAAAATCTTTTGGAAAATTAATATGTTTCATACAAAGTTCCTCCATTACATAATTGCAGAGACATGATATTCCGTCACATCTTTCTGATAAGGAATCATATTTCCTTCAACCGGAGTGCCGTTTACAAGAAGGGTTTTGATGCCTTTCTGCGATTTGGCAGAATTATCAACGTGAATATGATAAACGGCACCGCGGAAATGCCGCGTTACGGTAAATCCGGACAGGGTTTCCGGAATACACGGATCGATGCAGAGTCCGTCAAATTCAGGGCGGATACCGAGAATATACTGTGAAACATTTGTAAATGTCCATGCGGCAGTTCCCGTAAGCCAGCTGTTTTTTGCTTCACCGAAACGGCATGCATCTTTTCCGGCAATCATCTGCGAATAAACGTAAGCTTCCGTCCGGTGCAGGTCGCTGATATCCTGAAGATATGCCGGACAGATTTTTTTATAAATTTCAAAGGCGCGGTTGCCGTGTCCCAAAACAGTTTCGGCAATGGAAACCCATGGATTGTTGTGGCAGAAGATACCGGCATTTTCTTTGTAGCCTTCCGGGTAAGATGAAATTTCACCCAGTTCAAGGTGATAGTATGTGTAAGCCGGCTGTAAAAGAACAATGCCATATTTTGTATCCAGCCTGTTTTTTACGGACTCCAGTGCTTTTTCGGCAAGACCTTCCTTTACCCCGATTCCAGCCATGACACAGAAGCCCTGCGGCTCAATAAAAATCTGACCTTCTTCACATTCATGCGAACCGACTTTTTTTCCGGCGGCATCGTAGGCACGTAAGAACCATTCGCCGTCCCAGCCGGATTTTAAAACCGCCTGTATCATTTGCTCAACCTGCGCATCGGCATCAGCAGCTTCTTTGGTAAGACCGGCATGGCGGCAGATTTGTGCATAGTCCCTGCCGTACTTTACATACATTCCGGCAATAAAAACAGATTCGGCAACAGGACCTTCGGAAGCACCGGCAGTCTGGAAGGATTCATCGGGAACGGTTGAAAAACAGTTCAGATTCAGGCAGTCGTTCCAGTCGGCACGGCCAATCAGAGGCAGGTTGTGCGGTCCGAGATGCGTGGACGTAAAATGAAAAGAGCGGCGCAGATGTTCCATCAGCGGAGCCTGATTGTCCGGATTGCTGTCAAACGGTGTCATTTCATCCAGAATCGAATAGTCGCCGGTTTCTTTTAAATAAGCGGCAGTTCCGGCAATCAGCCATAACGGGTCGTCATTAAAACCGCTTCCGATGTCTGCATTTCCCTTTTTGGTCAGCGGCTGGTACTGATGATAAGCACTTCCGTTTTCAAACTGGGTAGAAGCAATATCTAAAATACGCTGGCGCGCTTTATCCGGGATTAAGTGGACAAAGCCAAGCAGATCCTGGCAGGAATCCCTAAATCCCATGCCTCTGCCGATACCCGATTCAAAATAAGAAGCGGAGCGGGACATATTAAAAGTAACCATGCACTGATACTGGTTCCAGATATTGACCATGCGGCAGAGTTTCTCATCATCGGCTTCAAGTGTATAGCCGGAGAGCAGATGACTCCAGTAGTCTTTTAAACGTAACAGCGCATTGTCAAAATCTTTGATAGAAAGAAAATGTTCCATCAATTCATTTGCTTTTTTCTTGTTGATAATCTGTGGCGCTTCCCATTTATCATCTGCCGGATTTTCAATGTAGCCGAGCATAAAGATGAAATCACGGCTTTCGTGCGGTTCAAGTGTAATATCCAGCCGGAAAGAACCGCATGGCTGCCAGCCGTCGGCAACAGAATTGCAGGAAGTGCCGTTTCCAACGGACTGTGGTGCGGCAGGGGAGCCGTATGTACCAAGAAAGCTCTCGCGTGCGGTATCAAATCCGTCACACGCAGCATTTACAGCATAGACGGCATAGTGATTGCGGCGTTCACGGTATTCGGTTTTGTGATAAATGCAGGAGCGGCTGTCGCCCTTTACGACTTCGACTTCACCGGTGCTGTAGTTTTTCTGAAAATTATTCATATCTTCAACGGCATTCCACAGACAGAATTCAACATAAGAATAAAGACTGATGTTTTTTTTGCTGTCGGAAAGATTTTTCAGGCTGATTTTGTTTAATTCACAGTCGGCACCGATTGGAACGAGTGCGGTTACACAGGCTTCCAGTTCATTTTTAATACCTTTGTAAATCGTATATCCAAGACCGTGGCGGCATTCATAAGCATCCAGTGCGGTCTGTGACGGCTGCCAGCCAGGATTCCATACGGTGCTGCCGTCTTTGATATAGTAGTAGTGGCCGTTGCTGTCTAACGGTGCATTGTTATAGCGGTATCGGGTAAGACGCATCAGTTTGGCATCTTTATAAAAAGCATAGCCGCCGCCGGTGTTGCTGATCAGGCGGAAGAATCTTTCGCAGCCCAGATAATTAATCCATGGCAGCGGCGTCTGTGGTGTAGTAATCACATATTCTTTATTTGTATCATCAAAATATCCAAAATTCATAGAAACCCTCCTTTTGTTAAGTTTACAGGTACTTTATGGCGGAAAAAATACGTGCCATTTAACGAAAACGATTAAGAAATGCCGGGAAATAAAAAGCCTGCCGGGCTTATACACTAGTATATGCAGAAAAACAGATAGAAAGTAATCATATTTATCTCTAAGCTGAGTATATTTTAATAAAAAGAAAAATGCAATGTTGAAATGAGAAAAACAGAAAAATAGTCAAAATGCACAAAAGTGTATATACAAAATGCACTAATTTTATAAAATGTCAAAAAAGAGTTGCATTTAAAATAATAACATGCTATATTGAATTTACGAAAACGATTAAGTAACTATTAACGGCTCAGACAAACGAGGTAAGTGACTATGGTATCTATGAGAGATATTGCAGACAGATGTAAAGTATCTGTTGCAACGGTCAGTAAAGCGCTGAATCATCATAGTGACATCAGCGAGGAAACCAGAAAGCGGATTCAGAAAGCGGCAGATGAGATGGGATATTATCCGAACTCGGCGGCGAGGGCATTAAAGACACACCGTTCCTATAATATTGGTGTTCTTTTAAATGACAAAGCAAACAGCGGTCTGACGCATGAATATTTTTCAGCGGTGCTTCAAGGTGTCAAAGTCGAGGCAGAAAGCTGCGGATACGATATTACATTTATTAATACGCACAGCAAGACAATGACTTATTATGAACATTGTAAATATCGTAATCTCGATGGAGTTGTTATTGCATGTACGGATTTTGAGTGTGAGGAAGTGAAGGAAGTTGTCAACGGAACGATTCCCACGGTAACGATTGACTACGTATTTAACAGCTGCACTTCGGTAAGCTCGGATAATGTAAAGGGGATGAGAGATTTAGTCCGGTATGTATATGAGATGGGACATCGCAGGATTGCTTATATACATGGAGAGGATGATTCGGAGGTAACAAAGCAGAGATTAACATCATTTTACAGGACACTTGAGGAATTGGGGATTGAGGTACCGGATGAATACGTGAAATCATCAGAGTATCTGAATTCAGTCAAAGCAGAACAGTTCACAGATGAACTGCTGGATATGAAAGATGCACCGACCTGCATATTTTATCCGGATGACCTGTCGAATACCGGCGGACTCAATGCAGTCCGCAAAAGGGGTTTAAAAGTGCCGCGGGATATTTCGACGGTAGGATATGACGGTATTAAATTATCGCAGATGTTAAGTCCGAAACTTACCACGCTGCGGCAGGGTACGATGGAGATTGGAAAGAAGGCAGCCAAAGAACTGATAGCGGCGATTGAACGTCCGAAGACGACACTGGTAAAAAGAGTTATAGTTGAAGGAACTCTGATAGAGGGTGAAACTGTCAGAGATATCAGCTAAAGGGGTTTTTGAGGAGGTATTATTATGAAGAAGGGTAAATTTACAAGTTTAATGCTTGCGGGAATGATGGCAGTGACAACACTTGCAGGATGCGGTTCGGGAGGAAAACAGGCCGCTTCAAAGGTTGATACAAGTGAGGCAGCACAGGGGAAAGTATTGAATATCTACTGCTGGAATACAGAATTTCAGGACAGATTTGAATATTTTAAAAAGTCCGGAAAGCTTCCGTCAGATGTAAAAGTAAATTTCGTGGTTACACCGAATGAAAACAACGCATACCAGAATGCACTGGATGCAGCACTTTTAAAACAGAATGACGTACCGGCAGATGAAAAGATTGATATTTTCCTGATTGAAGCCGATTATGCGTTGAAATATGTTGACAGTGATTACACACTGGACGTTGTCAATGACATCGGACTTTCAAAGGATGCACTGGCTGACCAGTATCAGTACACCAAAGATATCGTAACAGATTCAAAGGGCGTACAGAAAGGTACAACATGGCAGGCAACACCGGGATTGTTCGCATACAGACGTTCCATTGCAAAAGATGTTCTCGGCACGGATGATCCGGATGCAGTACAGGCACAGCTTTCTTCATGGGATAAGTTTAATGCCGTAGCTGAAAAGGCATCTGAAAAAGGTTATAAGATGCTTTCCGGATATGACGATGCCTACAGAGTATTCTCAAACAACGTATCTGCACCGTGGGTTGATTCCAATAATAAGATTGTCATTGATGACAACATTATGAAATGGGTTGACCAGACAAAGACCTTTACAGAAAAAGGCTACAACAACAAGTCTTCACTTTGGGACAATGTATGGCAGGCTGACCAGGGTCCGAAAGGAAATGTATTTGGATTCTTTTATTCAACATGGGGTATTAACTTTACACTTCTTGGCAATGCATTGGAAACACCTGTAAAAGAAGGCGGTAAGGAAGAAGTCGGCAATGGTATTTACGGGGATTATGCCGTATGCCAGGGACCACAGAGTTACTACTGGGGCGGTACATGGATTTGTGCAGCAGCCGGAACCGATAATCCGAACCTGATTAAAGAAATTATGCAGACAATGACCTGCGATAAGGATACAGAAGTCCAGATTACAAAAGATACACAGGATTACACCAATACCATTTCCGGCATGAATGAACTTGCAAACAGCAATTTCAAGTCAGACTTCCTTGGCGGACAGAACCATATTAAACTCTTTGCAGAAGCTGCACCGAAGATTAATATGAAGAATATTTCAGCATATGACCAGGGATTAAATGAAGAATTCCAGAAGGCAATGAAGGATTACTTCGACGGAAATGTTACAAAAGACAAGGCACTTGATAATTTCTACAAGGCCGCAACAGAGAAATACCCGAATCTGACACATTAATAACATGACAGTATAAGGTGACAGGCACGCCTTGAAATCATTGAATTGTTATCAGAATAAAGCTGGTTTCAAGAAACGGGTTTCAGGGCGTGCATTTGTTTACCGGAAATGGAGGGCGGCATGAAAAGAAAAAGAAGATCAAAATGTGTAAGTTATGCAAAGTGGGGATATATATTTTTGATACCGTTCTTTCTGGTATATTTTATTTTTCAGCTGCTTCCGCTGATTTCCACTTTCTATAACAGCTTTTTTGAAAATTACAGAGTGGGTCTTATGCAGATAGGACCAAAGTTTGTAGGATTACAGAATTATAAAGAAATACTATTTAACAGCGAATTGCCGATTTATTTGAAAAATACGTTTATTATCTGGATGATGGGCTTTATTCCGCAGATGTTTTTCTCACTGCTGCTTGCATCCTGGTTTACGGATTTGCGATTGAGATTGAAATGTACGGGATTCTTTAAGACCGTTATTTATATGCCGAACCTGATTATGGCATCTGCATTTTCAATGCTGTTTTACACCATATTTTCAGATGTAGGCCCGATTAATAACCTGCTGAATTCCATGGGACTTCCTACATACCGGTTTCTTTCGGAAGTTGCAGGCGCGAGAGGTCTGATTGCACTGATGAATTTCCTCATGTGGTTTGGTAATACGACCATTGTTTTAATGGCAGGTATTATGGGAATTGATACCAGTATTCTTGAAGCTGCAAGAATTGACGGGGCGAATTCTATTCAGATATTCAGACGCATTACACTTCCGATTATCCGTCCGATTATGGCATACACCCTTGTAACATCGCTGATTGGTGGTATTCAGATGTTTGATGTTCCGCAGATTTTAACAAACGGTAACGGTAATCCGGACAGAACGAGCATGACGGTTATTATGTATCTGAATAAGCATTTATATAGTAAGAACTACGGCATGGCAGGTGCGTTATCCGTAATTTTGTTTATCATTACGGCGATACTGAGCGTTGCGGTATTTAAGTATGTTACCAAAGATATGGTAAACGTAGGGGCAAAGAAAGTTAAAAAGGCAAAGGGGGTATAGATTATGAGCGCTGTCAGCAAAGAAATCCGATAAAAAGGATAAAATCATCTTGAATATACAGAGAACTTTGTGCTATATCGTATTAATTATCATTTCTATACTGTGCCTGTTTTCTTTTTACGTACTGCTGATTAATACGACAAGGTCCCACCCGGATATACAAAAAGGATTCTCTTTAATTCCGGGAAAGTCATTTTTTGTCAATCTGACGAATCTGTTGAAGGATAAACAGCTTCCGGTCTTAAAGGGAATGTGCAACAGCCTTCTGGTAGCTTCCGGTTCGGCAGTGATTTCCGTATATTTTTCGGCACTGACGGCATATGCAATCCACGCATATGATTTCAGGTTTAAGAAAGCAGCATTTACCTTTATTATGGTCATCATGATGGTGCCGACACAGGTATCTGCACTTGGTTTTATTAACCAGATGAGCAACATGCGGTTGATGAATTCATTTATTCCGCTGATTATACCGTCCATTGCATCACCGGTTGTATTCTTCTTTATTAAGCAGTATATGGACAGCGTGCTTCCGATGGAGCTGGTTGAAGCAGCCCGGATTGACGGAGCGCATGAATTCAGAATCTTTAACCAGATTGTACTGCCGCTGATGAAACCGGCAATTGCCGTGCAGGCGATATTTACATTCGTGTCATCATGGAATAATTACTTTATTCCATCCCTGCTGTTAAACAAAGACAGTAAAAAGACACTTCCGATTCTGATTGCGCAGTTAAGAAGTGCCGACTTCTTAAAGTTTGATATGGGCAAGGTCTATATGATGCTTGGCTGTGCCATCTTACCGGTTATCATCGTTTATCTGTGCCTGTCAAAATTTATTGTACGGGGCGTTACACTTGGCGGTGTGAAAGGTTAAGAGCAAAAATACAATTTAAAATCCGTGAAATTTAAAATCCGGGATTTACAAAAAATGACGAGAAAAGCGTCCGTGTTTTTGTAAATCCCGGATATTTTATTGCTGGAAAATGAATTTGCAAATGTTTTGCAAATCTGTTGACAGTACGAAATGAATGTGCTACAATTCCAAAATGCAAATGATTTGCAAATTGGTAACAGCAAGCTTCACTTGTTATTGGCAGTATTGTGCCGCAGGCATTAAAATGCCTGTGGAATGGAGGATAGCACAAAAAAGAATCGAGGAAAAATCATGCAGAACGGTTATAAAACCAAAAGCAGAAGCTATATTATGGAATTTTTTACGGCACACAAAGAGCAGATTGTCAGTGCGGCGGATATTCACCATTATTTAGAGGAGAACGGCAAGCAGGTCAATCTGGCAACGATTTACCGGAATCTCGACAAGATGACGGACGAAGGCATTTTGTTAAAATATAAGACCGCAAAAGATGAACACGCGGTTTACCAGTATACGGACGGACACCCGGAATGTCACGAACATCTGCATTTACAGTGCGTGCGCTGTGGACGGGTGATTCATCTGGAATGTGGATTTATGAAAGATATCCGGGCACATCTTGAGGAACATCACGGATTTGCACTGGAGTGCAGCAGTTCCGTGCTGTACGGAATGTGCAGGGAATGTAAGGAAATGGAGAGCGGCAGTCATGAAAAGAATCATGAATAAAATAAAAGAAAAAGGCGCTGTTATATGTGCGTTTCTGCTGTGCATAACGTCTATCGCGACAATGGCGGGCTGTGGGAAACTGCCCTCGTCTTTTGTGACTTCGGATAAAATCAAAGTGGTATGCACGACATTTCCGCAGTACGACTGGGTGCGGCAGATATTAGGAGAGAATAGTGACGAATTTGAAATTAAACTGCTGACGGACAACGGTGTGGATATGCACAGCTACCAGCCGTCCACGGCGGATATTGCGGCAGTGGCTTCCTGTGACGTGCTGGTATACACAGGCGGAACTTCTGAAAACTGGGTGGCATCGGCATTAAAAGAAGCGGTAAATCCCGATATGACCGTTGTCAATCTCATGGACTATCTGGGCGATTCCATAAAAGAGGAAGAACTGGCAGAGGGTATGCAGGGCGACAGCCACGGACACACCCACAGCCATGCAGAGGAAGACGATGACCATGACGAGGCACATGACGGCAGTCATGACCACGAAGAAGAACATCATCACGAAGATGAAATTGAATATGATGAACACATCTGGCTTTCTGTAAAAAATGCAGAAAAGATTGTGGAAGAATTAGCAAATGTTCTTGCCGGGAAAGATACAGAACACGCACAGGCAATCCGGGAAAACGCAAGCACTTATCAGAGCCGGTTAAACGAATTGGATACGCAGTATGCGCAGGCGGTACAAAGCGCAAAGCATGACACGGTGCTGTTTGGCGATAGGTTTCCGTTCCGCTATCTGGTTGACGATTACGGAATTAATTACTATGCGGCATTTGCGGGGTGCAGTTCGGAAACCTCCGCAAGCTTTAAAACGGTCGTTTTTTTATCCGGAAAAATCGACGAACTGGGACTGTCCAAAGTGCTGGTGATTGAAAATTCGGGAGAACAGGTGGCAAAGACTGTTATTGAAAATACAAAAAATAAAAATGCCGAAATCCTGACACTGGATTCCATGCAGTCTGTCACGAAAAAGCAGATAGCGGACGGATACACGTATCTTTCAGCAATGGAGAAAAATCTTGAGGTCTTAAAGGCGGCATTAAATTGATGATAAAAAATCTGTGTATTGAGAATTTATGACGGCAGATACACACTGGAAAGGAGCAGTTATGGCTTATATAACATGTGAAGATCTGGCACTGGGCTATGAAGGAAAAGCAGTGACAGAGCATATACATTTTACGGTAAACAAAGGGGACTACCTTTGCATTATCGGTGAAAACGGTGCTGGAAAAAGTACGCTGATGAAGACACTGTTACGTCTGATACAGCCCATTTCGGGAACAATCGAAACGGGGGACGGACTGTCAGCCTATGAAGTCGGCTATTTGCCACAGCAGACGGCAGTGCAGAAGGATTTTCCAGCATCGGTTATGGAGATTGTGCTGACGGGAACGTTAAATAAAAGCGGCTGGAAGCCGTTTTACAGCAGACAGCAGAAAAATGAAGCGCGGCAGAATATGGAAAAAATGGGTATCTGGAATTTAAGAAACCGCTGTTACCGGGAGCTTTCCGGCGGGCAGCAGCAGAGAGTCCTGCTTGCAAGGGCGCTGTGTGCCACAACCAAGCTGCTTCTTTTAGACGAACCGGTGGCAGGACTGGACCCGAAGTAACAGCTGAAATGTATCAGCTCATTGAACAGCAACAAGAGCGGTGTTACGATTATTATGGTATCGCATGATATTCAGGCGGCGTTAAAATATGCGAGCCACATTTTACAGATAGGTAAAAAACAGCTCTATTTCGGCTCAAGCAAAGACTATCTGGAAAGTGACGCGTGGAAATTATTGGAAGGAACGGAGGAGAAAGACAATGAGTGATATGATAACAACACTGGCATTTTATATGCGTTTTCCGTTTGTGCGTTATGCGTTGATTGTAGGTGTGCTGATTGCGCTGTGCTCCTCACTGCTCGGCGTAACGCTGGTTTTAAAAAGATTTTCGTATATCGGTGACGGACTTTCGCATGTCGCATTCGGCGCAATGGCGGTGGCGGCGGTTTTGAACCTGACCAATGACACCCTGCTTGTCATGCCGGTGACGGTTGTGGCGGCGATTCTATTACTGCGCACCGGTCAGAATACCAAAATCCACGGAGATGCGGCAATCGCCATGCTTTCCGTCGGTTCGCTGGCTGTCGGCTACCTTTTGCTGAATCTGTTTTCGACATCAACGAATATTAACGGGGATGTGTGCGGAACGCTGTTTGGTTCAACGTCCATTCTGACACTGACGACAGCCGAGGTATGGCTGTGTGTAGCGGCTTCGGTCGTGGTGATATTTATATATGTTTTCTTTTATAATAAGATATTTGCCGTTACATTTGATGAAAATTTTGCAACGGCAACCGGCATGAAGGCAGAACGCTACAACCTGCTGATTGCCGTGGTAACGGCAGTGATTATCGTGCTTGCAATGAACCTTGTCGGTTCCCTGCTGATTTCGGCACTGGTGATATTTCCGGCGCTGTCTGCCATGCAGGTGATTAAAAATTTCAAAGGTGTAGTCATCTGTTCTGCTGTGATTTCGGTGCTGTGTGCGTTATTCGGTATTCTGGCATCCATACTGTTTTCAACGCCGGTCGGCTCAACGATTGTGGCGGCGGATATTGTTGTGTTTGTTGTAATGGCAGTTATCGGAAAATGCGTTGCCGGAAGGTGATTTTAAAAAGTGATTTACGATGATATATTTTATGAAAGAACCGGTATGGGAGTGAAATCCTGTACCGGTTCTTTTTTGCTGTTTTGACAGCAGAGAATGATATTGTTTTTTTCATATATAATGGGCAAAAAGGTAAAAATTGGAATGCATACTGATACTGTGTATACATTCAAAATACGATTAAACAAGAGGAAAGAACAATGGGTTACACAACATTAAATAAAGATGAAAAAGAAGAAGAAAAAAAGGTTCTAATTCTTTTCACGCCCACCTTCTTACCCTTCGGACAAGAAGTATCCCTCGCTCAAAGAACTCGGTCAATTCCGATTTTCTTAATTCAACAAATTTAAATTTTCACGATAAATAAGAGTATATAAATAAGATGAAAAAGAATATGAGTCAGGTGATTCATATTCTTTTTCAAATCACATTGACAATCATCTATGTATTGTATATAATGACATATAGATAAATATCTATGCGAGGTGACTGAAATGAATACTATGGATGTTGCACTTATTTGTAAAGCTCTTGGAGATAGCAATAGACTTCAAATTGTACAAATGTTATCGGAGGGCGAAAAATGCGGCTGTAAACTTTTAGAAGCTTTTAAAATTACCCAGCCAACTCTTTCTCATCATATGAGAATATTAACAGAGTGTGGTTTGGTAAATGCACGTAAGGAAGGAAAATGGAGTCATTATTCTTTAAACTGTGAAACATTGAAGGAATATAAACAGTTTATTGAAGGGTTATCCTGCACTGATGGTAAAGGGGGCTGTTGTAATTCATGATTTGGGAGTTTATTCAGAATCAGATATTGGGAATGAAGTGGCTTAATGAACTGATAGGAAATGCACTTACCATGATGGGATTAGATATAAATACCAGAGTGGGTGGCAGCATTCAATTTTTTATTTATGATGTTCTGAAAATTACAGTGCTGCTCTGCTTCTTAATCTACATGATTTCCTATATCCAAAGCTACTTTCCTCCGGAAAGAAGTAAGAAGATCATGGGAAGATTTAAAGGTATCTCTGCACACTGCATAGCAGCTTTGCTTGGAACGGTCACACCGTTTTGTTCCTGCTCATCTATTCCTTTGTTTATAGGATTTACAAGTGCAGGACTTCCGTTAGGAGTAACCTTTTCCTTTTTGATTTCATCTCCTATGGTTGATCTTGGCAGTTTGATTCTTTTGATGAGTATTTTTGGAACAAAGGTTGCAGTGGTATATGTTATATTCGGACTTGTGATTGCAGTAGCTGGTGGTACCCTTATTGAAAAAATGCACTTAGAAAATTATGTGGAGGCATTTGTAAGAAATGCAAGTGGATATTGATTCTCCAACATTAACACAAAAGGAAAGATTGGAATATGCGAAAGACCAGGTAGTATCTACATTCAGAAAAGTATTTCCTTATATTGTGGTAGGTGTAGGTATTGGTGCATTGATTCATAACTGGATTCCGGAAGTTTGGGTAGAAAGTATTCTTGGAAGTAATAATCCTTTTGGCGTAATATTAGCAACCTTAATCGGAATTCCCATGTATGCTGACATTTTTGGGACAATACCGATTGCAGAGGCTTTGCTTGCAAAAGGTGCCCAGCTTGGAACTATTTTATCTTTTATGATGGCGGTAACCACATTGAGCCTTCCATCTCTGATTATGCTAAGAAAAGCAGTTAAACCAAAACTTCTTGGAATTTTTATTGCTATCTGTGCAATCGGAATTATAGTTGTTGGTTATGTATTTAACACATTACAATATTTTATGATATAAAAGGAGAATGATTATGGCATTATTTGGATTAGGTAAGAAGAAAGACGAAACAAAATCATCATGCTGCTGTGGTGGAACCTGCACGCCTGAGACAATGGAAAAGGCAGAAGAAAAGAAAAACAGTATGGGGGTAAAGATTCTTGGTGGTGGTTGTGCAAAATGTAATCAGCTTGAAGCTGCAACGGTAGAAGCGCTAACTGAATTAGGTATGGATACAACCATTGAACATATTAAAGAATGGGGAGAAATTGCCTCTTATGGAGTAATGACAACACCAGCTTTGGTTATTGACGGAAAGATTGTTTCCTTTGGCAAAGTATTAAAGAAAGAAGAGGTTATTAAGATTCTCAAAGAGGTCAGAGGATAATGGAAAAGAAGAAAATTGCTTTTGTTTGTGTTCATAATTCATGTAGAAGCCAGATAGCTGAGGCATTAGGCAATCATTTGAGAGGCAATGATTTTGAATGCTATTCCTGTGGAACAGAGACTAAACCACAGATAAACCAGGATGCGGTCAGACTGATGAAAAAGTTATACGGGATTGATATGGAAGAAAAACAGTTTAGTAAAACTTATGATAAAATTCCGACACCTGATATTGCTATTTCAATGGGATGTGATGTGGGATGTCCGTATATTGGCAGATATTTTGATGATAACTGGGGATTACCAGATCCAACAGGACAGAGTGATGAAGTCTTTAAAGAAGTAATTAAGCAAATTGAAGAAAAAATCATGTTATTATAAAAAGAGAAAACTTCCAGTTGAACAAAATCGCTGCGCGATGGCCTGCCAAGGCTGTGGCGCAGTTTTTCTACTTTTTCTAAAAAAGGCAGTTGCTTCTTTTCTTAAAAATAGTTATTGTTAAGTTACCACACAAAACATAACACAAAAGAAAGAATCACTGCCTATGAAAATAATACCATTACTAGGCTGCTTTCACAAGCAGTTTTATTTTGCAAATGCACCTCCATGATAGGTAGTTTCTATTATTTGTCATTCAATATGGTGGGTTTCTCTTAATAATAGGATTAGGAGCGTATTTGTTCATAAAGCACCTCGCTAACCCGTTGTTGTTATGGAACATTTCAAACGGGGTTCAAAGTTATTATATGATTTTATGCCCTACTCTTTTGCTGATTTTGTTTTTGGGCTTCATTACAGTTACAAGAACCCTCAAAATTTTAATGTATTGGAGCAATTATTTTTTGATAGATGTGTAAGTGATTAAAAGAATATCTATATTGAGCTAGATTTATTAGAAGATTAATAGCATCTTGACAGGATAAAAAAAGCGGTGTATATTATTAAAGTTCAAAAACGAACAGTTCAAAATGAAAGAAGGTGCATTTGTGAAAAATTATTTTGCACATTGTGTTGATGTAGAAGAATTGTATGAAAATATGGTATCTCCTGTTTGTGAAAAATACGAATTGACTTATATGGAGTTTACAGTTCTTATGTTTTTAGCAAATAATCCCCAGTATGATACAGCTACTCAAATTGTTAGATATCGTCATCTTGCTAAATCCCATGTATCTGTTTCAATTCGCTCTTTACAGGAAAGAGGATTGATTTTAGGGGAACATAAGGGAGGGAATCACAGAACCATTCACTTAAGTGTTGCTGGCAAAGCAACAGATATTATTGCAGCCGGGCGTGCGGCACAGAACAAATTTTGTGAAATAGTATTTGCAGGATTTTCAAAGAAAGAAATGGAAAAGCTGCAACAGTTTACAGAGCAGGTAAACAGAAATATCAAGGAATATACGAACAGTTAGGAGAGGTTTATCGTGGAAAATAACAAGGATTTTTTAGGTACGCAGCCCGTTGGAAAACTGCTTTTTAAGTTGGCAATTCCTACGGTGATAGCACAGTTGATCAATATGTTGTATAACATTGTTGATAGGATCTTTATCGGGCATATATCGGATGCAGGCAGTCTTGCTCTGACGGGTGTCGGTGTGACCATGCCTATTATTATGATTGTGTCGGCATTTGCAGGACTTGTAAGTTCAGGAGGTGCGCCACGTGCTTCTATTTCGATGGGAAAAGGAGATATGGACAGTGCAGAGCAAACGCTTGGTGGATGTTTTCTTTTACAGGTAATTGTTTCAATCGTTCTGACAGTGGTACTTTTACTGTTTGGAGAAAATTTGCTGTTAGCTTTTGGAGCCAGTGAGAACACCATTTCGTATGCTGCTTCATATTTGAATATTTATGCTTTTGGAACGTTATTTGTGCAGTTGACCTTGGGCATGAATGCATTTGTAACTGCTGAAGGGTTTACAAAGATATCCATGGTATCCGTTGCTATCGGAGCAATTCTAAACATTGTGCTTGATCCGATTATGATTTTTGGATTAAATATGGGTGTTCGTGGTGCTGCTTTGGCAACTGTTATTTCGCAGGCAGTTTCATGTATCGTCGTTGTGGCATTTTTGTGCAGTAAGAAATCAATACTTAGACTGAAACGTAAGAATTTGAATATAAAGCCCAAAGTTGTGTTCCCGTGCATTGCGCTTGGAACTGCAGCATTTATTATGCAGGCGAGTGAAAGCGTTATATCCGTATGCTTTAATTCTTCCCTGCTGAAATATGGCGGAGATATTGCGGTAGGTGCAATGACGATTCTTACCAGTGTCATGCAGTTTGCAATGCTTCCTTTACAGGGAATTGCACAGGGAGCGCAGCCAATTACAAGTTATAATTATGGAGCAAACAATACGGAACGTGTAAAAAAGACTTTTCGTGTTTTATTAACAGTAAGCCTGATTTATTCTGTCACACTTTGGCTGGCTGTAATGCTTATGCCACAATTCTTTGTGAGCATTTTTACTCCGGAGACAGCGATGATCGAGTTCGCATCAAAAGCTCTGCGTATCTATATGGCAGTCATGTTTTTATTTGGTATTCAGATTGCATGCCAGATGACCTTTACAGCTCTTGGCAATGCGACAAGTTCTATCATTGTGGCAGTTACAAGAAAATTTATTCTGCTGTTACCATTGATTTATATTATGCCACATATGGTTTCAGACAAAACCATGGGTGTTTACCTTGCAGAGCCGGTAGCAGATTTCATAGCAGTAACCTTTACTGCAATTTTGTTTTATTTCCAGTTTAGGAAAGCGATGAACAAGATTGAATCGTAGTTTATATAGTCGTTAAGGGGAAATTTTCTTCTTGGCGGCTATTTTTTATAAAAACGTAATAAATATTGATAAGCTGACACAGGGGGTTACCTTGATTTGTCTTTTGATAGATTTTCCAAGACTTGCAATTTTGCTGTTTGGTCTTCTTATTAAGGAATTTTTACTTGGAATTATGGAATTGTATTCTATTAAGAAGACGGGTGTGGTACATGGTGCGAATTGGCATGGAAAACTTACAACCTGTATGATATATGTAACTTTATTTGTACATATCTGGTGGCATTGATGAATCTGGGAACGGTGCTGTCCTACATGGGTAAAGTGGTCAGTATTGTAATGCCTGTGATTGTAGGCGGGATTTTGGCGCTATTTATTCATGTACCTATGAAAGGAATTGAAAACAGACTGCTTAAATTAAGAGCTTGTATGATCAGATAGAAGCAAGTATTCCGCAGTGGATTACATATATGAATAGTCATAATATCAATGCGGCATGGCTGGAGGAATTAACAGCAGATATCAATATGGAACAGACATTACAAAACTTTTCAACACAGATTGATTCCATGTTAACGAATGTTGCGAGTGTTTTATCCTCTACTGTGAAAGGACTTATAACTGCCAGTTTTGCATTTATTATAGCTGTCTATATTTCACTGGATGGCAAAAGAGTGGGACGGCATGCAACGAAGTTAATTACAGCATATTTGAAACCGTCATGGGCTGAATGGATATTACATGTTTGCAGGACATTTCGCAGAATCTTTGGCAATTTTCTGACTGGACAGTGCACAGAGACAGTCATACTAGGTTTCCTTATGTGTATAACATTTTCAATTTTTAAATTGCCGTATGGAAGTTTAGTTGGATTGCTGACAGCAGTATGTGCCATTATTCCTTATGTTGGTGTTATTTCCAGTGCGGTAAGTATTTTCCTTACGTTGCTGGTGACCCCATCGTTAGTAATAAGGTGCCTTATTGTTTATAGTATGACGCAATTTGTGGAGAACCAGTTTATTTATCCGAGAGTGGTAGGAAGTTCTGTAGGTTTACCACCATTGTATACGTTAATCGCTGCTATGATTGGTGGCAAATTATTTGGAATTATTGGTATTATTTTCTTCATTCCGTTGGCTGCTGTTGCCGTCGAACTTGTAAAAGAGGATGCAGCAAAGCGTCTACATTATAATAAAAAACATATTGCATAATAGAAGGTACTTATGAGGAATGAAAAATTAGATTTGCTCGTAACTTTTGATAAAAACTATATAGAGCCTTTTAAGGTAATGCTGGGTTATGCAAAATACTGTATTTCTCCATTTTTGTGGAAAGCAAAAACCGTGGAAGTCAAAAAGCCAATCGTTTTTCGGTACTATACAAACATTATATGAAACTTGCGGAAGGATAATCGAAATGTAAGGACATATATTATGAACAAAATTACATATCAGGACATATTTTGGCTGTTTATGAATGGGGACCATTCAATATCGTTTATGGAATTGGCATTCCGGTGTTTTATGTAAGCAGCATGAGATAAACATTAATGCTCTGTGGAAAGAGAGGTTTTTTGATTGAATGAGAAGAATATAGAGTATCGTTCTGAAAATTTCTATATAAGGAAAACCGACGATAGAGATTATGATAATTTTAGGAAAGTGTGCGAAGCTGAATATCTTATTGGTCGAATATATAAACATCAGCCAAAGATTGCGATGAAATGCTTCTGGGAGACTTTATTCGAGGGCGAGGATATTCATTATTCGATTTTCCTTCAAGATGGGGAGTTTTTAGGAAGAGTCAGTTTGCAATATGGAAGATGCAAATATCCGGAGATTGCCATTGTAGTAGTAAAGAAGTATCAGAATCAGGGGTATGGTTTTAAACTACTGAAAGAATGGTGTAGTTGGGTGCATGAAGTGTATGGATATAGCAGACTTGATATTTTAATAGATGCAGAAAATGAGCCAAGTATAAGGCTGTTTAGAAAACTAGATGTTAAATGGGATTCAAAAGATAGCGATGTTCTTGAATGCCATATAGAATTACCTTTGTAAATCGGAAAAATTGCAAAGGAATATTATGTTACAATTTATGGTAAAAGGTGATTTTAATGAACATACAGATATTTGGAACCAAGAAATGTAATGATACAAAAAAGCGGAACGATTTTTCAAAGAACGAGGTATTAAGTATCAGTTCATTGACATGAAGGAAAAAGGAATGTCTAAAGGTGAATTCAATTCGGTGGCTCAGGTTAATGGTGGCATTGAAAATATGATTAACTGGGATGGCAAGGATAAAGATACACTTGCACTGATAAAGTATATTCCTTTTCGGTATACATTCCGTTCTGCTTCCTCCAACGCATCATAATCCTGATAATACAGAAAGCTGGTCAAAGGCGAAAAGAAAAAAGCCTTCAGTTACAAGAATATAAAATCCGTCTATACGATAGTATTTTTTGAAACAAGTATCAAAGAATTTCATGAATATCCACAAAACTACATTCACAAATTTAAACAGCAGTCAGACACAGGATTAGAACTGGAATTATTGCAAAAATATGTGTTCATACCGCTTGACATTTTCCATGGAATCTACCACAATGATGGTAAGAGTAACGGGAAGAGCGGTGTGATTGCAAAAAGCAAAAAATAATATTTTACACAGATTTCACACTAATAAGATAGTGGATTTTACATACATTTTATATCATAGAACAGAATCAGAAAAAGAGGAGGTTTCCATATGCTTAGAGTAGGAATGTTAACCAGTGGCGGAGATTGTCAGGCGTTAAATGCAGCAATGCGGGGTGTGGCAAAAAGTCTTTACGAACAGTGCAGCGAGGTCGAAATTTATGGCTTTGAAGACGGATACCGAGGACTGGTACGCGAACAGTATCATGTAATGAAGCCGGGAGAGTTTTCCGGAATATTAAATAAAGGCGGTACGATTCTTGGAACGTCCCGTATGCCGTTTAAGCGGATTCATGAGCCGGATGAAGACGGAAGGGATAAAGTAGCATGTATGATTGAAACCTACAAAAAGCTTTCACTGGACTGCCTTGTAGTGCTGGGTGGAAACGGTTCTCATAAGACAGCAGATTTATTGTCAAAAAAGGGATTAAATATACTGACAATGCCTAAAACTATTGATAATGATTTGTATGGGACAGACGTCAGCTTCGGATTTCAGTCTGCGGTAGATATTGCGGCAAATACAATCGACTGCATACATTCTACTGCGGCATCCCACAGCAGAGTATTTATTGTAGAACTGATGGGACATAAAACAGGCTGGCTGACCCTTTATGCAGGTATGGCAGGAGGAGCCGATATTTTACTGATTCCGGAAATACCATATGATTTAGAGGTTGTTGCAGAGGCTATTCGTAAAAGAACAAAGGCAGGAAAACATTTTACGATTATTGCAGCAGCGGAAGGTGCGATTTCCAAAGAGGAAGCAGCACTTTCAAAATCTGAATTAAAAGCAAAAAGAAAGAAGGAGAATTATCCTTCGGCTGCATATCGAATCGGAGCAGAGATTCTTCAAAAGACAGGTTTGGAAGTTCGTGTGACCGTTCCGGGTCATGTGCAGCGGGGTGGACAGCCGTGTGCCTATGACAGGGTTCTTGCGACAAGGCTGGGAGCGAAGACCGCAGAACTTATTTTGCAGAAAAAATATGGTTATATGACGTGTGTAAAAGAGAATAAGATAGATATTATCCCGATCAGCGAAGTGGCAGGAAAGACAAAGCTGGTTGACACGGATTCAGATATTATCAGACAGGCAAAGTTTGCAGGACTCAGCTTCGGAGATGAACCGTGTGGTATATAAGGGGTTAAAAGTGTAAATATGATTACGGATGGGAGAAGAAGATGATGGATAAAGCAAAAGGGTTGCATACCCATAAACCATATTATTATAACAGGGAGCTTTCGTGGCTGAAATTTAATGAACGGGTGTTAGATGAGGCGATTGATAAAGAAGTGCCGCTTTGTGAGCGGTTATCATTTGTATCGATTTTTCAGAGTAATCTGGACGAATTCTTCATGGTGCGAGTGGGAACACTGACTGACCAGATGATTTTTTCGGCAGATGCAAGAGATAATAAGACACAGATGACAGCAAAGGAACAGCTGTCGGAGATTTTCACATCGGTAGGCGAACTGCTTCGTAAAAAAGACCGGGCGTATCTGAATCTGATGTCAGAAATCGGTGAATACGGTATAGAGTTAATCAGTTTTAATGACATTGAATTTGCAGATGCTGTTTATCTTGAAAATTATTTTAAACATTCGATTATGCCGTTACTTTCTCCGCAGATTGTCGGAAAAAAGCAGCCGTTTCCATTCCTGCGGAATAAGGAAATCTACGCGGTTGCATTGTTAAAGTCTAAAAATAATGAAAAACTCGGAATTGTACCATGCAGCAGCGAGGTTTTTAAGCGCTTGATACCGATACCTTCAGATAAAAATAAATATATGCTCGTAGAAGAATTAATTCTGCATTTTATGCCACAGATTTTTTCAAAATATACGATAAAAAGTAAATCTTTAATCCGTATTATCCGGAATGCAGATATTGATGTTGATGATGCGTTTTATGATGAAGATTTGGATTACCGCAACACCATGGAAAAAATGATCAGGGAAAGACGAAAGCTGTGTCCGGTTAAAATGGAGTATTCACGCCTGTTAGATGAAAAGGTCATCGTGACACTCTGCAAGGAGTTAAAGCTGAATAAAGACCAGATTTATTATTCGGAAGCACCGCTTTCCATGTCCTTTATTTCACAGATACGCGATAAGCTGCATGGCAAAAAGGATTTGTTTTACGTGCGCAGAGTGCCGCAGAATTCCCGCTATGTACGCAGTTCACTTTCGATGATGGAGCAGATTGAAGCGGGGGATATTCTGCTTAGTTATCCGTTTGAGAGTATGCAGCCGTTTATCCGCCTGTTAAATGAAGCAGGGGAAAATGAAAAGGTCGTGTCTATTAAGATGACGCTCTACCGTGTTGCGAAAAACTCACAGATTGTAGAAGCACTGATTAATGCTGCGGAAAACGGAAAAGAAGTTGTTGTACTGGTGGAATTAAGAGCGCGGTTTGATGAGGAGAATAACATTGAGTGGTCGCGTCGGTTAGAGGACGCAGGCTGTCGGATTATTTACGGTATTGACCACATTAAGGTTCATTCCAAGCTGTGCCTGATTACGTATTGTGACGGAACAGAAGTCAAGCACATTACACAGATTGGAACGGGCAATTATAATGAACAGACTGCCAAGCTGTATACGGATTTATCCCTGATGACAGCCAATCAGGATATTGCAGAGGAAGCAGCACAGGTATTTAACAGACTGTGTATGGCACAGGTTATGGAAGAAACCCATCATCTTTTAGTTGCGCCGAAGTGTCTTCAGAATAAGGTACTTGATTTTATCGAGGAAGAAATATGCCACGCAGATAATAATGAACCGGCATATATTGGTGTGAAAATGAATTCGCTTACGGATAAGACGATTATTGATAAGATGGTTGAAGCCTCTCAGCATGGAGTAAAAATTGATCTGGTTGTAAGAGGTATCTGCTGTCTGATTCCGGGTATTGAAGGATACACAGAAAATATCAGGGTTATCAGTATTGTGGGACGGTATCTGGAACATTCCAGAATCTATATTTTCGGTACGCCGGAGCGGGATAAGATGTTTATTTCTTCCGCTGATTTTATGACGAGAAATATGGTAAAGCGTGTTGAAGTTGCCACACCAATTTATGATACGGCAATTAAAGACCGTGTACGTACGATGTTCGGCATTATGCTGCACGATACGGTAAAGGGCAGGGAACTCTGCCGTGACGGCAATTATTACCGCAGGGAAAAACCGCAGGAGGAAAGTGAAGTGATTTCATCACAGGCATATTTTTCCAATGAGGCGTACTTAGCAGCATCAAAAAATGTTTAAGAACTGTTTAGAAATGGTTTTAATTTAAACAGATGCGGACAAATTTTGCTGTATTTTTGCCGTAAAGTATTATATAATATGTTTGTTTGTGCTACAGGTGCGTAAGCGGGCATAAAATAAAGAAGAAAGGTAAAGATACGGAGAATTTTATGGAAATATTAGAGTTATTAAAGGCAGTACTTTTTGGTATTGTCGAAGGTATTACAGAGTGGCTTCCAATCAGCAGTACCGGGCATATGATTTTGTTCAATCAGTTTGTCAAGCTGAATGTATCAGAGGATTTTTGGAAACTGTTTGAGGTTGTAATCCAATTTGGTGCGATTCTGGCAGTTGTGCTGCTGTTCTGGAATAAGCTTTGGCCGTTTACTACAAAAACGGTGAAGGTACACCGCAGTAAGAATGAAACGGGTTCCCGTTTCCAGACAAAGAAAAAAGTGTGCTGGAAACGTGGCGCACTGGATATGTGGCTTAAAATTATCGTAGCCTGTATTCCGGCAGCGATTGTCGGCATCTTATTTGATGATTTGATTGATGAACTGTTTTATCATCCGATTCCGGTTGCAGTTGCACTGATTGTAGTAGGTGTTATTTTTATCATTGTAGAAACGGTCAGGGGAAAGAAAAGACCGACAACGACAAGTATTGATGCCATTACATATAAAGAAGCTGTTATTATCGGATTATTCCAGCTGGCAGCGGCTGTTTTTCCAGGTACATCCCGTTCCGGTGCAACGATTGTCGGTGCGTTAATGATTGGCGTATCCAGAGCGACAGCGGCAGAATTTACATTTTTCCTTGCTGTGCCGGTTATGTTTGGTGCGAGTCTTTTAAAGGCTGCCAAGTATATACTTGCAGGTATTGCAATGACTGGCGGTGAAGCACTGATTCTTCTTGTGGGAACAGTAGTAGCGTTTATTGTATCAGTATTTGTCATCAAATTCCTGATGGGTTACATCAAAAAGCATGACTTTAAGGTCTTTGGCTGGTACCGCATTATACTGGGTATTCTTGTCATTCTGATTTTAAGATAACATCGGAAAATGAAATTTTTGATATTGTAAAGCATTTATATTAAAAATATTTTAAAAGACATAATTTTTATGAGAAATGAAAATGTATCTGAAAGTATAGATACATCGTTGTATTTCATAGAGATTATGTCTTTTTATTTTTCCAACATTTCAGAAAGATTTACAAGGCATTTACAGGACAATTATTTGTTTTTTACTTTCCAATAGTAAAGTAAAGAATGTAATTCATTATTACAGCAACGCATAATTGGAGGAAAAGAAAAGATGAGAAAAACAAGAAAACTGGTATCAGCAGTACTTGCAGCATCAATGGTTGCAGGAATTGGAATGGGTTCTGTAGAAACCTATGCGAGAAGTTCAATGAGAGCCGCATGGAACGATGCTTCAAGCAGTAAGACGACAGGTACAGCAGTAAAAGATGCCTGTTATGTAGAAGATGGAAGTGAAACAGCAGAAAAGACGGCTTATTCTAATGTTTATGCAGATAGCGCCGAATGGGCTGCATGGCAGGAAAAGTGGAAAACAATCCGCAATAACTATGAGCAGATTGCATTGACACCGGGTGAAAATGCTACAAAGATGAATTTTGCATGGTATTGTGTGACAGAAGAAATACCAAAGATTAAATTGATGGATTCACAGGGCAGGGTGATTCAGGAAGTACAGGGACAGCAGAATTTGGCCAATAAGGAAACCATAACGGAAAATGATAATGTTATTACATTGATTCCGAATAAAGTTACAGTATCCGGACTTGCAGAAAACACATCATATCAGTATCAGTATTATCTTGACGGAGCATGGTCAGATACTTATACATTTGAAACAAAATCTACAGAAAATTTCTCAGTCATGTATGTCGGAGATCCGCAGATTGGAGCTTCTGTAGGACAAGATGATAATTCTAAGGAATATCATGCAATGAATGATGCATATAACTGGAATCATACATTAAGTAGTGCATTATCTGCACACAGTAATGTCAGCTTCATTCTTTCAGCCGGTGACCAGATTAACCAGACGTCGGTATCAAAAGATGCAGATAAGTTAGAACAGCAGATTGAATACGCAGGATTTTTATCAAGTCCGCTGCTTCGTAGTATGCCGGTTGCAACAACAATCGGAAACCACGACTCAAAATCAGTCAATTACAGTAATCATTTTAATAATCCGAATACGGCAACATCGGTAGCAACAACAGAAGGAAAGACAGATGCCGGTACAGATTATTATTTTACTTATGGTAATACATTATTTGTTTCCATTGATACAAACAACTATAACTGCGCAACCCATGAAAATGTAATTAAAGAGGCGGTAGAAGCCAATCCGGATGCAACATGGAGAGTATTAATGTTCCACCAGGATATTTATGGTTCCGGATATGACCATTCAGATTCTGACGGCATTGTACTTCGTACACAGCTGACACCGATTATTGACAAATACGATTTCGATGCAGTTTTACAGGGTCATGACCATACTTATTCAAGAACGTATCAGTTGTCATCAGACGGACAGACACATTCTTCTTATCAGTCTGCTCCTAAGACGAATACAGATGATTTCAGTGCATATTTAGGTGATAATGCCTGCTACAACATTTTAACAAATATTGAAAATAAAAATAATGTCGTTAATCCGGAAGGAACGGTATATTTTGAAGCTAATTCAGCAACAGGCAGTAAGTATTATCAGTTAATCGGCACACAGCAAAATTACATTGCTGCAAGAAGCCAGAGCTGGCGCCCAACCTATTCAGTGATTGATTTTACAGAAACAACACTGACCGTTAAGACCTATGATGCAGCAACCAATACAGAATTAGTGGCGGACGGAAATATAAAGACATCATATACAATTGTAAAATCAGTTGAAAAAGAAGATTTGAAGAAAGAAATTGAATCAGCAGAGGTAAAGCTGGGAGAAGTAAAGGCAGCAGGCACTTATACAGAAGAATCTGTACAGAAGCTTTCTGATACAATTGATGCAGCAAAGGCAATTTATGAGAATGCAGAAAGTACAACAACAGACGTGGCAAGTGCGGTGACATCCCTTCAGGAAGCTGTAAGTGCATTAAAAGCCGTGGATAACGGTGAAAACGGAAACGATACTGATAACAATATATCTTCCGGTGACAGTACATCTGATGGTAATAATGCCGGAAATGCCGGTACAGCAGACGATAATGCCGGAACTTCCGGTAACGGACAAACTTCAGGAAACAGCACAACTCAGACCGGCACTGCAACAACAGCAAAGTCCAATGTACAGACCGGAGATAACGCTTTTCCAACAGTGCTGTGGTTCTCACTGGGTGCGGCTTCACTGGCAGGTCTTGGCTATATTGCCGTAACTGAGAAAAAAAGAAAGAATGAGAATTAGTGCGAAAAACTGACGTTATAAAGGAACAGGATGGAAAATAAGATGAATCAAAGTAAACAGAAACGCATTCTCTTGCGTGCGGTAATCATAGTAGTGTGTCTGGCAGGGTATATTATGCTGGTAAGGGTTTTAAACAGCGTGGAAAAGACAGAAATGGTTTCCATGAAAGGGTATTCCTATCAGAAAGCAGTGGTGACGGAGGTTGTCAGGGATAACTTGACAGAGGACGGACAGCGTGCAGGGTATCAGTATTTAAAAGTAAAACTTCTGACCGGACAGCAAAAAGGAAACATCTATGATGCAACCAGTTCTGAGGGCAATCTTTTCGGTGCAGTCTGTGCAGCGGGGGATCAGGTGATTGTCAATATCAGTGTGTCCGGTGATACAACAAGCGTATCCGTTTATTCTAAAGACAGAATCCTGCAGACGGCGGTTTTTATCGGAATATTTTTACTTGCCATCTGTGTGATTGGTGGAAAAAACGGTGTGAAATCAGTTATCGGGCTGGTGTTTACTTTTTTATCCATTGTCTATCTGTTCATGCCGATGATTTACCGTGGCTGTTCTCCGTTCTGGTCAGCGGTGTTTGTGTGTGTGATTACAACGATTGTAACAATGTATCTGATAGGAGGTGTATCGGTAAAAAGTGCAGCTTCGGTTATTGGTACAACGGCAGGCGTAGTAACGGCAGGCATTGCAGCAAGCCTTTTTGGATTATCAGCAGATATTGACGGCTATAATGTGAGCAATATTGAAACGCTTGTTTATGTCGGTCAGAATACAAAAATCCAGATTGGCGGTCTGTTATTTGCAGGTATTTTAATCGCTTCACTTGGTGCAGTTATGGACGTGGCAATGTCGGTTTCATCGGCAATCTGTGAAATTGATGCCAAAACAGGAAACCTGACATGGACAGAGTTGTTTAAAAGCGGACTACACGTGGGGCGTGATATGATGGGAACAATGTCCAATACGTTGATACTGGCATTTGTCGGCGGTTCGTTAAGCACACTGGTTATAGATTATGCCTACAACCTGCCGCTGATCCAGCTGATAAATTCTTATAATATCGGCATCGAAATTATGCAGGGAATTGCAGGAAGCTTAGGTGTTATCCTTACAGTTCCGTTTGTGGCACTGGTGACAGCCGTGCTTTTAGCAGAGCGTCGGAAAGTAAAAATTACACAGTAAAACAGGAATTTAACAAAGCACTTTACGTAGATTTTACATAGTTTACGCAAAGTGCTTTTCCTTTACATATACGCTTAAAATTTACGAAGACTTTACATAGATTTAAGGAAAACGTGATAGTGAATTTTACATCGGTTAAGGTATGATAACAATGTCGAAAGGAAAGAGAAATCCTTCCAAAACATTATTTTTTTAATAAAGAAAGAGGAAAAAAACATGAGAATGAAAAATTGGAAAAGATTTGCGGCAGTAGCAATGAGCGTAATGTGCATGGGTACAATGGTTGCATGCGGAAGTTCAGGCTCAGCATCAAATGATTCGAAAACAGGCAGTGCCGGTTCTTCATCAAAGAGCCAGACAATCACAGTTGTATCAAGAGAAGACGGTTCCGGTACAAGAGGTGCATTTATCGAACTGTTTGGTATCGAAGAAAAAGATGCAAGCGGTAAGAAAGTAGATAACACAACAGATGATGCAACAATCACAAACAGTACAGAAGTCATGATGACAACTGTTGCAGGTGATGAAGCAGCAATCGGTTATACATCACTTGGTGCATTAAATTCAAGCATTAAGGCATTAAAGGTTGACGGTGCAGAAGCAACAGCAGCCAATGTAAAGAGCGGTACATACAAGATTTCAAGACCGTTTAACATCGCAACAAAGGGAACAGTATCAGAAGTAACACAGGATTTCATCAACTACATTTTAAGTGAAGACGGACAGAAGATTGTAGAATCAAACGGTTACATTTCACAGGGTAACAGCGGTGCATTTACAAGCAACGGCGCATCAGGAAAGATTGTTGTTGCAGGTTCTTCTTCTGTAACACCAGTTATGGAAAAACTGTTAGAAGCATATCAGAAGGTTAACACAGGTGCTAAGATTGAACTTCAGGAAAGCGATTCAACAACCGGTATGACAGCAGCAATTGACGGTACATGCGACATTGGTATGGCTTCAAGAGAATTAAAGGACAGCGAAAAGAGTGCCGGTCTTACCAATCAGGTAATCGCACTGGATGGTATTGCAGTTATCGTAAACAACAAAAACAGCGCTTCAAACATCACATCTGAACAGGTAAAGGCAATCTTTACAGGTGAAACAACAGACTGGAGCAATGTAAAGTAATTCTATAACCCATCCTTTTTAAAAGCTGCCGCACTAAGATAGAAAATGAGAAAGACAAAAAATCTTAGTGTGGCGGCGTGTTTGTGCGTAAGAAGGGAGCATTTGTAAAATGAAAGTAAAAGAAAAAGTAATGGAATATGTATTTTTACTATGTGCATGCGTGTCGATTCTGGCAGTTGCATTGATCTGCATATTCCTGTTTGCAAACGGACTGCCGGCAATGAAAGAAATCGGTGTGTTTGATTTCCTGCTTGGAAAACGATGGAAACCGGGAAATGATATTTACGGAATCTTTCCGATGATTCTCGGCAGTATTTATGTAACAGCCGGAGCGATTATTGTCGGTGTTCCGATTGGACTTTTAACAGCAGTTTATCTTGCAAAATTCTGTCCGGCAGGACTTTATAAAATTATCAAACCGGGAATTGACCTGCTGGCAGGAATCCCTTCGGTCGTATATGGATTTTTTGGTTTATGTGTGATTGTACCGGCGGTCAGAACGCTGTTTAAAGACACGTTTGGCGGGAACGGTCAGAGCATTTTTACGGCATCCGTCTTACTTGGCATCATGATTTTACCGACGATTATCGGCATTGCAGAATCCGCAATCCGCGCCGTGCCAGAACGGTATTACCAGGGGGCGCTGGCACTTGGGGCAACGCATGAAAGAGCCGTATTTTTAACCGTTGTACCGGCTGCAAAATCCGGTATCATGGCAGGAATTGTTTTAGGAATTGGCCGTGCAATCGGTGAAACAATGGCGGTCATCATGGTTGCCGGTAATCAGGCAAGAATGCCAAAGGGCATTTTTCAGGGTATCCGTACATTAACGGCCAATATTGTTATTGAAATGGGTTATGCAACAGATTTACACAGAGAAGCGTTAATTGCAACGGGCGTTGTATTATTCGTCTTTATTTTAATTATTAACACGCTCTTTTCTATCCTGAAACGGAAGGAGGTACACTAATCATGGAAAATGTAAAAGCAGCTATGGAAAATGCCGGCAGCGCCGGTAAGGCAGAGGCAATTAATTATCAGAGTGTGAAGCAGAAATTTCAAAGCTATTTAAAACATCCGGGTTCCTTTGCGGTGTATATTCTGACTTCGCTGGCAGCACTGATTACGGTACTGGTTTTAGGATTTATTATTGTATACATTCTTGTAAAAGGTGTTCCGCATCTGACACCGGACCTGTTTGCATGGGAGTATAATTCGGAAAATGTATCCATGCTTCCGTCCATTATTAACACGCTGTTATTGACGGCACTGGCACTTGTGATAGTTGTACCGATTGGTATATTTTCAGCTATTTATATGGTGGAATACGCAAAAAAAGGGAATAAAATTGTCAGTATTGTCCGCGTGACAGCAGAAACCTTATCCGGTATTCCCTCAATTGTATACGGGTTATTTGGCATGATTTTCTTTGTAGGTGTCTGCAACTTCGGAAATTCCCTGCTTGCCGGTGCATTGACGGTTGCGATTATGGTGTTGCCGACGGTTATGAGAACGACAGAAGAAGCCCTGCTTTCCGTACCGAACAGTTATCGTGAGGGCAGCTTCGGACTGGGCGCCGGAAAACTGCGGACTGTATTTAAAGTTGTGCTTCCGTCTGCCGTGCCGGGCATTTTATCCGGTATTATTCTGGCAACGGGACGAATTGTCGGTGAAACGGCGGCGCTGATTTATACGGCAGGAACGGTTGCCAAAGTGCCGGAAAGCGTTTTTGATTCCACAAGAACACTTGCTGTCCATATGTATAACCTGTCTAAAGAAGGTTTAAACACCAATCAGGCATATGCCACGGCAGTTGTACTGTTAATTGTAGTAATTCTTATCAATATGCTGTCTAATTTTGCGGCACGAAAACTGTCTGCAAAGCAGAAATAAACTTGATTCTTTGGCAGTGCTGTTGTATGCTTATAAAAGATGATTCATGGGAGGATTTTCAGAATGACAATTGGTGAACGCATTAAAGCCAAAAGAAAAGAAAAAAATATTTCTGTAGAGTATGTAGCAAAAGCACTTGGTGTTTCGGTTTCTACGGTATACAGATATGAAGATTCTACGATTGAGAAAATACCCATCAAAGTTTTTGATAAGCTGTGTCAGATTTTTGAAACATCCGCTTCGGAGCTGATGGGCAATGACAGTACGGTACAAAAAACAGCAGACAGTGAACTGCCAAGAGAATTTGAAAATGCGCAGGATGCAATGGAATTTATGCTCAAGATGCCGACACTGGCGGCATTTGGAGGTTATAATCCCGATGAGATGAGCGAAGAAACAATTGTGGAATTTGCCAATGAAATTTTGCAGCAGCTCAAGCTGGTAAGCTATAAATATAAGAGATGATGACGGGGGAGAGAAGAATGAGAGCACAGCAGATTATCAGGCTTGCCTGTGATATCAAATCCGTCTGGAAGACAAACAATCCATTTGAAATTGCGGAAAAGTACGGCATTAAGGTTTTAATCCGGAATGTGAATATCGGGGACTTTAAGGCGCAGACATTGAAAATGGAAGGGTATCCGACGATTATATCTATTAACGGCTTATACAGCACGCTGTCACAAAAAGTTCTGTGTGCACACGAACTGGGACACGCCCTGTTGCATACAGAACCGATTAACCATTTTGATGTTACGACAAAAAATGTCCATACGAATGTGGAATATGAAGCCAATCTGTTTGCCGTGGCACTGCTTTGTAATGAAGATGAATTTAATATGCCGCTTGCCAAGATGAGCAATGCGGTATTAAAAAGCATTTTAGACTGCAACGTCAGCTACGGACAGGGAGAAAAGTAGGCACATGGAAAAAATTTTATTATTCGGGACGAAACCGGCAGATACCCTGCTTGTAAAAAAGCTGGCAGACAATATGCGCATTGCGGTACAGGAAGTGCCGGTATCGCTCTATGACTGTACGATAGAGCAGCTTTTAGCCGTAAAAGGTGCGGGCATTATAGGCGGTACACAGAGTAAAGCACAGGATTTTACAGGCGGAACGCAGAATGAAGTGCAAAATTTCGCAGTCGGCGCAGTACAGGCAGAATTAAAGTCAGAGCCGGGTATGCTGTTGTTTTGTGATGTGACGGAAAAGCATCTGGATAAATTTTTGTTTGAATTAAGAAATAAGCAGTCGTCGATTGACTATAAGGCGGTGCTTACACCGACCAACAGAATGTGGAATGTGCGGCGGCTGTCTGCGCATATGGCAATGGAACGCATGAGCCATGAGCGCGGGAAGTAGGAGATTTATACAGATTGTTTTATGGAAGCTGTAAACTGAAAAACTCATGTTTTGAATTTAAAATATAAAAATAATTGTAAAAATATTCTTGCATGTGCAGGTAACACTGTATATAATAATACACAACAGCAAAATACTTTTCAGGGTCAGGTGAAATTCCTAACCGGTGGTATAGCCCACGAGCCGCAAGGCATGATTCGGTGTAACTCCGAAGCCGACAGTACAGTCTGGATGAAAGAAAAGGTCATTGAGCAGTTATGTATACACTGATTGAAGACTCTGGAATGTGGAAGCATTTCAGAGTTTCATTTTTTGTATTACACAATATGCGGGGTGCCGCAAGGCATCTTATGTTTTCAATAAAAAGAACCCCTGAAAAGGAACCGTGTTATACGGACTTTTCAGGGGTTTTGTGCATTTTATGGAAAAACAGTTGTAAACAAAAAAATGATAATAAAAAGAAGGTGCGTAAAATTGAACAGCAGTCAGACAAAACAATATATGTACCGGGCGCTGGAGCTGGCAAAAAAGGGAACAGGCGCGGTTAATCCAAATCCGCTGGTTGGTGCGGTGCTGGTAAAGGACAACCGGATTATCGGAGAAGGGTATCATGAAAAATACGGACAGCTGCACGCAGAACGCAATGCGATAGCGGACTGTTACAGACGCGGTGAAAATCCGGCGGGAGCAGAACTTTACGTGACGTTAGAGCCATGCTGTCACTACGGAAAAACACCGCCCTGTACGGAGGCAATTATTGAAAATAAGATTGTAAAGGTATATGTCGGTTCAAATGACCCGAATCCGCTTGTAGACGGTGGCGGTATTGCGGTACTGCGGGCGCATGGAATTGAAGTGGAAACCGGTATTTTAAAACAGGAGTGCGATGCACTCAATGAAATCTTTTTCCATTATATCCGCACGAAACGCCCATTTGTACTGATGAAATACGCAATGACAATGGACGGAAAAATCGCAACGGTGACAGGCGATTCCAAGTGGATTACGGGAGAGGCGGCACGCAGGCAGGTGCATGAAGACAGGAACCGCTGTGCGGCGATTATGGCAGGTGTCGGAACGGTGATTGCCGATAATCCGATGTTAAACTGCCGTCTGCCGGAGGGATATTCGCCGGTAAGAATTATCTGTGACACGTCACTGCGTACCCCGGCTGATTCGCTTGTTGTAACAACGGCAAAGGAAATACCGACAATACTTGCAACGTGCTGTACGGATAAAGAAAAACAAAAAGTATTTACCGATAAAGGCTGTAAAATTCTTGAAGTATCGGAAACGTATGACAAAAACGGCAAAAAGCAGCTGGATTTACAGGATTTATGCAAACAGCTCGGTGAACAAAAAATCGACAGCGTGCTTTTAGAGGGCGGTGCAGCATTAAACGGGTCTGCCTTACAGGCGGGAATTGTAAGCTGCGTGCAGACTTATATTGCACCAAAGATTTTTGGCGGGCAGGAAGCAAAATCACCGGTCGGCGGAAGCGGTGTCAAGCTGGCATGTGAGGCATATGAATTTGAAATCAAAGAAATCCGCCGGATTGGTGAAGACATTTTAATCAGGAGTGTGCCAAAGAAAATACAGGAAGGAGTGTAGAGCAGATGTTTACAGGAATTATCGAAGAAGTCGGAACGATAAAGCAGATTCAGAAAAATCCAGCATCGGCGGTTCTTACGATTGCGGCAGACACGGTGCTTGAGCAGACTAAAATCGGTGACAGCATTGCGGTCAACGGTGTGTGCCTCACAGTAACGGATTTAAAAGCCGGCAGTTTTACGGCAGACGTCATGCATGAAACCCTGCGGCGGTCTTCGCTTGGCAGTGTCCGCCCAGGCAGTCCGGTGAATCTGGAACGTGCAATGCAGTTAGGCGGAAGATTTGGCGGACATATTGTGTCGGGGCATATTGATGCAACCGGGAAAATTCTTGGTATCCGTGAAGATGACAATGCAGTGTGGTACAGGATTGGTGCAGATTATAAAATACTAAAATATATTGTGGAAAAGGGTTCGGTGGCGTTAGACGGTATCAGCCTGACCGTGGCAGAGGTGCGAAGTGACAGCTTCAGCGTATCGGTGATTCCACACACAAGGGCGAACACAACACTTACACATAAAAAAATTGGTGATATTATTAATATTGAAACGGACTGTATCGGTAAATATATTGAAAAACTGATACCGGAACACGGCGGCGGTGTGAGCCGCGAAGTGCTGTTAAGGAACGGATTTATTTAGGAAAGGTGAACAAAAATGAGTGAATTTCAGTTTAGTACGGTGGATGAAGCACTGGAAGATTTAAAAAACGGAAAAATTATTCTCGTAGCGGATGATGAAGACCGCGAAAATGAAGGCGATATGATTTGTGCGGCAGAATTTGCGACGACAGAAAATGTTAATTTTATGGCGACACACGCTAAGGGCTTAATCTGTATGCCGATGAGTGAAGAAATCTGCCGCCGCTTACAGTTTCCGCAGATGGTGACAGACAATACGGACAATCATGAAACAGCATTTACCGTATCTGTCGATTATGTGGAAACAACGACAGGCATTTCCGCAAAGGAACGCGGACTGACGGCACGAAAATGTGTGGAAGACGGTGTAAAACCGCAGGATTTCAGAAGACCGGGACATATGTTTCCGCTGATGGCAAAGAAAAACGGCGTGTTAGAGCGCAACGGACACACCGAAGCGACAGTGGACTTGATGAAGCTGGCGGGATTAAAGCAGTGCGGTCTGTGCTGTGAAATCATGAAGGATGACGGTACCATGATGCGCATGGATGAATTAAAGGAACTGGCACAAAAATACCAGTTAAAATTTATCACGATTGCCGCTCTGCAGGATTACAGAAAAAAGCATGATAAGCTCATAGAGCGCGTAGCAGTGACAAAAATGCCGACAAAGTACGGTGAATTCAAGGCATACGGTTATATCAATCTTTTAAACGGAGAACATCATGTTGCACTGGTAAAAGGTGAAATCGGTGATGGAAAAGACCTTTTATGCCGTGTCCATTCGGAGTGCCTGACAGGCGATGCGTTCGGTTCCCTGCGTTGTGACTGCGGACAGCAATTTGCTGCTGCAATGACACAGATTGAAAAAGAAGGCAGGGGAATTCTGCTATATATGCGGCAGGAAGGAAGAGGTATCGGATTGATTAATAAGCTGCGTGCCTATGAATTGCAGGATAACGGAATGGATACACTGGAAGCCAATCTGGCGCTGGGATTTGCCGGGGATTTGCGTGAATATTATATCGGTGCGCAGATTTTAAAGGATTTAGGCGCAAAGACGCTGCGGCTTTTAACCAATAATCCGGATAAGGTTTATCAGCTTTCGGATTACGGCATGGAAATTACGGAGCGTGTGCCGATTCAGATGGAAGCAACAAAGTATGACAGTTTTTATTTAAAGACAAAGAAAATGAGAATGGGACATCTGCTGTAATGATGTAATGTAATGTATCCAATGTACCGCACACGGAATAAGAAGGCTGATACCGGAGATTTTTCAGAGTATGAACTTCTATGACAAAAGATATTAAAATAACATTTTATTAAAATTAATATATAAGAAAGGAAGAAAAAAGATGAAGATTTATGAAGGAAAGTTAGTTTCAGAAGGTGTAAAGGTAGGAATTGTTGTAGCACGTTTTAACGAATTTATTACGTCAAAGCTGTTAGCAGGTGCCATAGATGGTCTGAAGCGCCATGAGGTAGCGGAGAAAGACATCGAAGTGGCCTGGGTGCCTGGCGCATTTGAAATTCCACTGATTGCTTCTAAAATGGCAAAGAGCGGAAAATATGATGCCGTCATCTGTCTGGGGGCAGTGATCCGCGGGGCAACAAGCCATTATGACTATGTATGCAGTGAGGTGTCCAAAGGAGTTGCAAATGTATCCTTAAACAGTGATATACCGGTAATGTTCGGCGTGCTGACAACGGATACGATTGAACAGGCAATTGAACGTGCCGGTACAAAGGCAGGCAATAAAGGCTTTGAATGTGCAGAAGGTGCAATTGAAATGGTCAATTTAATACGTTCTATTGAAAAGTAAAACAGAATAAAATAAAGTTTAAAATGGGAGGATAAAGCTGTAGCTTTAATGATTTAAAATCGTTAAAGTACAGCTTTATTTTTTTCGATTCCTTAATGTCCACATTCTGAATAGGGTTATTTTACAACAGTTCCATTTACTAATATTCCATAATAGGTATAAATTAGGGAAATATAAATACACTAAAATAAGAATTAGTATGAATGAAGTTCGGAGATTAGTACTTATGAGTGTAGTGTATAGGGATGTGCTTGAGCGTTTTGTAAAATACAGAGAGCAGCGTAATATATCACAGAATGAACTTGCACAGATGCTTTGCATTTCACAAAGTTATGTCAGTAAAATGGAAGTGGGAAAGGCAAGAATCTCATTTGATATTTTAACGGCATTGTATCAAAAGGGCTGGGATATTGACTATATCATTACGGGACAGGAGAACCACCGCACCGTATTAAATGATTTGTACGAGAGTTGTAAAGAAGATTGCAGGGCAGACTTTTTGCAGTATATGATATGGACCGTGATGCAGGGAATAAAAAGCTACGAAAAACAGGTAAAACAGGTGATGCGGTATATTGAAAAATTTGAATATCTGAAAATGTATACATCGGGAATCGCAGCCGAAGATAATGCATTTTACGGCATCAGAACGGTCAATAAATTATCGCAGGTGCAGATGGCAAAAATGCTGCACGTAGATATCAAGAAATACAGGGCAATGGAGAAAAATGAAAAGAAGCCGGATGCGGAGCTGTTGATGCTGCTATACAACAATTTTGAGTGCATGCCGTTTGAAACGGTTTATGGGGAGAATGATTTGGGAGAAATCAATGCTGTCTGGAGAAAGATGCAGCCGCAATTGCAGAAGGAACTATATGAATTTATGAAACATGGTCTGCAATTTATGAACAGTCAGACCGGAGATACGGAAGTATGAGTGTATTAATATTGGAAGACAACAGGCAGATATTAAATGTTTTAGAAGAACTGGTCTTATCGGTATCCGATGAAAAGGTTTATGCGACAGATGATGTCGGCGAAGCGTATAAAATAGCAATGGAAAATTCAGTAGATGTGTTTTTACTGGATATTATTTTATATGCTGATAAAAAAGGGGATACATCGGGAATGCAGTATGCGCAATCTATACGGAAGCTGGAGCGTTACCGTTTTACACCTATTATTTTTATTACTTCATTAGAAGACCCGGAAATGTATGCTTTGCGGGATTTGCACGCTTTTGGATATATTGAAAAGCCGTTTGCACCTTCACAGGTTGAAAATCTTCTGCGTGATGCACTGCATTTTAAGACACAAAAGGAAAAAGATGCAATGATGTTTTTCAGAAAGGACGGCATTTTGTATCCTGTCAAATGTAACCGTGTGATTTATATGGAACTAATCAAAAGAAAAATCTGTATTCATATGAAAAACGGTGAGGTGCTGAGTATTCCGTATAAATCTTTCGGGGAAATCATGGAGGAAGCGAATTACGAGAAGTTTGTACAGTGCAGCAGAAATTGTGTGATTAATATAGATTATATCAAAAATATTGACAAAACCAATCGATTTATAACGCTGGAGGGGACCAAAACAGCAGTGGAAATGGGCGGAACATTTATTAAGAAGGTTGTTGGGGTGCTGGGATTATGATGTTAATAATATTTGTCTTTTTAGAGGCAGTGACTGTTTTAATTTTACTAAATGCATTATATGGACAGAAAATGCATTTGGATTGGATTTCAGTTCTTTTTATTATATGTGACTGTGTATTGATGTCTTTGATTCGTTTTTGTGGACTAAATCAAAATAGCTCTTTTATTATTTATTTTGCATTGCTAGTATATTGCATTATGGAGTTTAAAACCAAAATTAGTGAAATGATTGTAAATATGGTGTTGCTTGCTATTATAATGATGGGAATACAGTTGCCTGCATTATTAATACTAGACGTTTTGGGAGATACTATAAAAGGTTATGAAGATTTATCTGTTGCTATAATTAATGCTGTAATATTAGCGATAGTAATAATCATAATTAAGAAAATAGATTTACATACAATATCCACGTCTTTTCTAAGAAAAGGGAAAATAATAGGAATAATACTAATTTTTGAGAGTACATTATTAGCATTTTTGCTTTATCAATATAAGAGCGCACAAGGGGAAGTTCCAGTACAATATATTGTAATTACTGGAGTACTTGTTTTGATATTGATGTTATGTGTTCATACTTTGTTATATAAAATTAGATTTCGTGAAAAACAAGCAGAATTAGAAGCATATAAGACGTACAGTGCTGCATTTTCAGATTTAATTACGCAGATTCGTGCCAGACAGCATGAGTTTGACAATCATATCAGTGCGTTATGCAACCTGCATTACATTTGTAAAGATTATGATGAACTGGTTCAAGAACAATCAAAGTATGCGAAAGATGTTATCAGCAATAATCGTTTTCACAAACTGCTTGTTTCGGGTAATCCTGTGATTGCTGGATTTTTATATGGAAAATTAAGTTCTATTCAGGAACAGGGAATAGAGGTGACTTATACTTTCCATATATCAGAATTTACCAGTAAAATTCCTGTATATCTGGTGGTAGAACTGGTTGGAAATTTATTAAAAAATGCAGTGGAAGCAGTAAAGACACAGCAGGTTGAAAAACAGATACATCTTTCCTGCACAGAAAATGAGAATGAATTCTGTCTAGGAGTGCGAAACAGAAGTGAAAAGATTCCATTAGACGAAATAGGCAGATTTTTTGAGAAGGGATATAGCAGTAAAGGCAGTGGACGAGGACTGGGGCTATATAATGTAAAAGAAATTTGTGAGAAATATGGTGTTGATATTGTATGTGATAATACTGAAATTGATGATAAAAACTGGTTTTTAATTGAATTACATATAAAAAAACAAACCTTTTCTTATTGATATAATACTTTTTATGTAGTATAATCTAAAACATATCTTGACAGTAAAGTTGATAATTTAATGAAAAGGGGTGGGGTCTAATGGCTATTAAATCAATGAAAGTACTAAATATAATGGCATTTCATCAAAAAGAATTGGATTTGCAATTTGGTGATGGTATTAATATTTTAATTGGCGAGAACGGTATGGGAAAAACAACCCTGCTTAAAATGATATATGCAGCGTTACAGTATTCAATTGAAAATCAGACATCAGGTAAAGAATTGATACATTTTTTTTCAAATAATTTAAGAGATTTCAGTCAGATGAAATATCCGGGGAAGGAAAAAGATACCTGTTATTATGAGATATCAGATGGTCAACATTTCTTTAAAGACTATTTGACAAAGGAAAATGGTATTGTTTCTGAAGGCTGGAAAGGCTTAAATATACAGTCCGTATTTATTCCAACCACAGAAATGCTTTCTCATTCAAAGGGATTTTTAGCAATGAATCAGAAGTATAATATGCCGTTTGATGAAACACAAATAGATATTATTGTAAATGCTTCGCTTCCTGAAACCAGAAAAGTGTCGCAATCCTGTGAAATTATTTTAAAAGAAATTAGTGAAGTTATTAATGGAAAGGTAGTACAGGAAGATGATACGTTTTATATAGTGAAAAATGATGGCAGGAAAATTGATTTTTCTTTGGAAGCAGAGGGCATGAGAAAATTGGGATTGTTGTGGAAGCTGATTCGGAATGGGCTGTTAGAAAAGGATTCTGTATTACTGTGGGATGAACCGGAAGCCAATCTAAATCCTGAATTATACCCGCTGGTGGCGAATATACTGCTTGCATTACAAAAGAATGGCGTGCAGATTTTTCTTGCAACACATAGTTATAATTTTGCTAAATATCTGGAAATCAGAAGAACGGAGAGGGAACAGGTATTTATTCACAATCTGTATAGAAATGATTCGGGAAAAGAAATAATGAGTGTATCAGCATATAAGATGGAAGATTTGGAACCGAATCATATTATGATGGCGGATAACCAGTTATTGGACGAAGTGTATAATATGTGAGGTTAGTCTATGGAAACACTTTTAATAGATGAAAATGGAGAATATGGTCTGGATTGCACACAGGCGGTTTGGGCATCTGACAAGATGCATGAGGATTATCATCGTGCAAAAGTACAATTATCTGATGCGGATTTTTTACTTGAAGAAGCGAACAATATTCTGATAGTGGAATATAAAAATGCAGATACAAAAAAGGCAAGAGAAGCCAGATACAAAACGCCGGCGTTCAATCCAATGGACGATAAAAAATTTACTTCAACAGTACGAAAGTTTTATGATTCGCTTCATTATATACATTTATTGGGGAAAAATAAACCTGTAAAATATGTATATGTAGTAGAAGCGCCGAATAGCGATGCAATTATGCGAAAGAGATTGCGGGCGAGAATGAAGACACTATTGCCTTTTGCATTGCAGGAAAATATAAATACGGGGATTTCATTGATAGATAAGGTTGATGTACTTTCTATTAATGAATGGAATATGCATGATGAGTATGGAAAGTATCCATTTGTAAAACTATAGAAAAATAGAATGATAAAACAGGAGTAGTATAATCCATAAAATAGCGTGTAAAGGAGTATACTACTTCTGTTTATTTTAATTAATTGTGATAATCATCTTCTTTTGGGAATTCACATTCACCAAAGAAAAAGATACTAGGTCCAGAATTTCCACCCCATTTACTTACCCTTGCCAGCTGTTCCAACAGCACCTTTATAGGGGAAATTGTTTCTGTCTGTGTATTCATTAGATACTCCTTTCCTGCACGGTATGATGAAATACAGTGCATATTTTTTTCTGTGCAGCTGCACAGGATAGCTGTACAGCGTGCAGTATAATTACCCAGAATCCGGATACCATGTATTCATTTTCCGGGGTAATCAGCAATATAAAAAAGAACACGGTTAAAATGCCGGTGGAAATCCACTTAAATCGTTTCTTTTTCGCAGCAGAAAGCGCTGGTCTTTTTGATGAAGAAACAGGTGCAAGCGCATAATTTATTAAAATGCAGACCATGCACAATAAAATCCGTGCTGTTTTCGTTAAAGAAATCAGCGGCAGAAGCGTCAGACACAAAAAAGCATAACCGGTGCTTACAAACAGACAGCCTGCATATGTATTGCAGTGAAATCCGCCAGCTGTGCGCCGGATACAGCAAAGAAATAAAAGTGTTGCAATGCACAGTGCCAGATGTCTGCGGTATAAGAATAAAATGAAAAATAATTTGCTGCTTTCTGAAAGAAATGTAAAAAGCAGATAACGCAGCAGCGCAATCTGATAATCTGTTAAATTATAACGTCCTTTTAATTTTTCCCACATACAATCCCCGTTTCTGAGCAATTTTATCGCTGTTTCTGTCCTCATTCTATATCCACAAAATCATAAAAAGAAAAATGTGTCGTTAATTGTAGAAATTTGTAATGTAATGTATAAAATTTTAAAAAATGAAAATAACAGGCGGAAACACTTTAAAATTTGCATAAGTAAAAGCAAAAACAGATGAAATGGATTTTGATTCGATATAATAAAAAGTTATGCTCACATCGCATTTAAGAAAAACAGATGTAAAAATGTTCCATACATCTTACATAGAATTTACCTATTTTACATAAGTGCAGTTCAGTTTACATTGAATAAAAAAATTAACAATATCTTTACATGAAATTTACAGGAATGTGATAGTGCATTTTACATCGGCTTTGATAAGATGTCATTGTGAAAAAAATTATGAAATTGCCGCATCAGATTAAATTGTGCGCGATAAAAAGGAGCTGGAAAAATGGAAACAACAAAAATTCATGTAACAAATATGAATTTGCATTATGGTGATTTTCACGCGTTAAAAAATATTAATATTGATATTCCTGAAAATCAGATTTGTGCAATGATTGGACCTTCAGGCTGCGGAAAAAGTACATTTTTAAAGTCAATCAACCGCATGAATGATTTAGTTGAAGGCTGTAAAATTGATGGACAAATGCAGCTTCGAGGAGAAAACGGATTTGAAGATATTTACGGAGATATGGATGTAAATCATTTAAGAAAACGCGTTGGTATGGTATTCCAGCAGCCCAATCCATTTCCGATGAGTATTTATGACAACATTGCTTATGGTCCGAGAACACATGGTATTAAGAACCGGCATAAGCTGGATGCAATCGTTGAAAAAGCGTTAAAACAGGCAGCAATCTGGGAAGAAGTAAAAGACCGTTTAAATAAGTCAGCATTGGGACTTTCAGGCGGACAGCAGCAGCGACTTTGTATTGCGCGTGCGCTGGCTGTTGAACCGGAAGTGATTTTAATGGATGAGCCGACATCGGCACTTGACCCGATATCAACTTCAAGAATTGAGGATCTGGCAATTGAGTTAAAGAAAGAGTATACGATTGTTATGGTAACGCACAATATGCAGCAGGCAACCCGTATTTCGGATAAAACCGCATTCTTCCTGCTGGGAGAACTCATTGAATACGGAGATACCGAGCAGCTGTTTTCTATGCCAAAGCAGAAAAAGACGGAAGACTATATCACCGGACGTTTCGGCTGATAATCCCGATACGCCGGATATAAAACAGCAAAGAAAATGAGAAGAAAATAAGAAGGCAGAAATGGAGGAAAACATGAGAAATCGATTTGACAGACAGCTTAGTACTTTAAATGATGAGCTGATTGAAATGGGCAGTATGATTGAAAAATCCATTGAAACGGCAATCAAGGCACTGGTCAATCAGGATGTGGATTTAGCAAGACATGCAATTGAGGCAGATGAGGAGATTGACCGTCAGGAACGTATTATTGAAGACCTATGTCTGAAACTGCTGTTACAGCAGCAGCCGGTTGCAAAAGATTTAAGACTGATTTCATCCGCATTAAAAATGATTACGGATATGGAGCGAATCGGCGACCATGCTTCGGATATTTCAGAAATCACAATTGCACTGGCAGACCAGCCGTATATTAAGAAACTGGAGCATATCCAGCAGATGGCAAAAGAAACAATGATTATGCTGGTGGGAAGCATTGAGGCCTTTGTAGATAAGGATTTGGAAAAGGCGAATGAAGTCATTAAGCGGGATGACGTAGTCGATGATTTATTTGATAAAGTTAAAAAAGAATTGATTCAGATGATTCATGAAAATGCGGATAAGGGTGAGCAGGCAGCTGATCTTTTGATGGTTGCTAAATATATGGAGCGGATTGGCGACCACGCAACCAATATTTCGGAGTGGGTTATTTTTTCCATTACAGGAGAACACAAATCCATGAATTAATCCACATAATCAGAGAATAGTTTTTGCAAAATCTCCGGAAATGTAAAAGAAATGTAAAATTTACATGGATTTTACATAGGTTTGACAGAGATTTCATAAATGTATTTTATACTTCATTTTGCAAACGATAAATATTACAAAGTTGAATGGAGTGCAAAATGAGTATTTTTAATGTATTATCAATGATTGGCGGACTGGCGCTTTTTCTTTATGGTATGCACCTGATGGGAGAAGGTCTTTCCAAAGCATCCGGTGGTAAACTGGAAAGTATTCTTGAAAAATTAACATCAAATCCGGTGAAGGCAGTGCTGCTTGGTGCAGGTGTTACGGCGGTCATCCAGTCGTCTTCGGCAACGACGGTTATGGTTGTCGGCTTTGTCAATTCCGGCATTATGCGGCTGTCACAGGCGGTCGGCATTATTATGGGTGCGAATATCGGTACGACGGCAACCTCGTGGATTTTAAGTCTTACAGGAATTGAGGGCGACAATTTATTTGTCAACTTATTAAAACCGTCATCCTTTTCACCGGTCTTAGCGATTATCGGCGTTGTCTGTATTATGTTTGTCAAAAAGCAGAAGGTACAGGACATTGGTAAAATTTTAGTCGGCTTTGCCATTTTAATGACAGGTATGGATGCCATGAGCAGTGCAGTAGAGCCGTTGGCAGATGTACCGCAGTTTACACAGATTCTGACAATGTTTTCAAATCCGGTACTCGGTATGCTTGCCGGTCTTGTATTGACAGCGATTATTCAGAGTTCTTCGGCTTCGGTCGGTATTTTACAGGCGCTGTGTTCAACCGGTTCACTTGGATTTGCAACGGTTATTCCGATTATTATGGGACAGAATATCGGTACCTGTGTAACAGCACTGATTTCAGCAGTCGGTGCGAATAAAAATGCGAAGCGTGCGGCACTGGTACATCTGTATTTTAATATCATTGGAACAATTGTATTTATGATACTGTTTTATTCAATCAATGCATTGTTTCCGTTCTCATTTATGGAAGAGTCTGCAACGCAGGTTGGCATCGCGGTTGTGCATAGTACGTTTAATATTTTTGCGACCTTGCTGCTGCTGCCATTTGGCAATATGCTTGTGAAACTTGCATGTCTGACAATCCGTGATAATCCAAATGATGCACTGGATAATCCGGCAGATGAATTTTCACTGCTTGATGAGCGTTTCTTGGATAAACCGAGTCTTGCCATGGAACACTGTATGCAGGTGACTAATAATATGGCAGAACTGTCTAAAAGATGTCTGTTTACGGCAATAGGACTTTTCAGGGATTATAGTGATACCCAGTCAGAGGCCGTCAGCACAATGGAAGAACGCGTAGACCGGTATGAGGATATGCTGGGGACATATTTAATGAAATTAAGTGGAAAAGATTTATCGGCAAAGGATTCGGAAAATTTATCACTGATGTTACATACAATCGGTAATTTTGAAAGAATTTCAGACCATGCATGCAACCTGTGTGATGCAGCAAAGGAAATGGCAGAAAAAAATATGGCATTTTCAGAAAAAGCCACACAGGAGCTGCACATTTTCACAGAAGCCGTAAAAGAGATTGTAAATACCTCATTTTCGGCATTTAAGAAAGAAGATGTAGAACTTGCGGGAACGGTTGAACCGCTGGAGGAGGTTATTGATGATCTGAATATGGAGTTAAAGACACGCCATATCCGCAGATTAAGAGAAGGAAAATGTACGATTGACCTGGGATTTGTCCATTCTGATATTACAACAAATTACGAGCGTATTGCAGACCACTGTTCCAACATTGCGGTGTGTCTGATACAGGTAAAGCAGGAAGGATTTGACACCCATGAATATCTTGGTACAATAAAAAGAGAAGATAACGAACAATTTAAAAAGCAGTATGCAGTATTTGAAGAAAAATACCGTCTGCCGTAAAAAATATACTCCGTGCCGGTTTAAAGCAACAATGCAGTTAAAAGCCGTTTAAGCCGGACACGAGGCAGGGAATGGAGGAAATGATGGCACTTATATATGTTGTGGAAGATGATAAAAATATCAGTGAAATCGAAAGCTTTGCATTAAAAAATGCAGGACATCAGATTGTAGAATGTGCGTGTGCAAAGGAGTTTCACAAGCAGGTACAGGAGCGGATACCGGATATGGTGCTGCTTGATATTATGCTGCCGGATGAAGATGGGCTTTCTATTTTGAAAAAACTGCGTGCAACACCGGAAACAAGGAGAATTCCTGTAATTCTGGTAACGGCAAAGACCACAGAAATTGATAAGGTCAAGGGACTGGATTCGGGTGCCGATGATTATCTGACTAAGCCGTTTGGCGTCATGGAACTCATTTCCCGCGTAAAGGCGCTGCTGCGCAGGGTTGGCGGCATGGAAGATGAAAAATTCTTACGGGTTGGCATTTTGTTTATTGATGATGAAAAGCACGTTGCTTATGTAGATGATAAACATATTGAACTGACCTATAAGGAATATGAACTGCTCAAGTACCTGACGATTAATCAGGGAATTGTACTGTCCCGCGACAATCTTATGGAGAAAATCTGGAGTTCGGATTACGAAGGCGAATCAAGAACGCTGGATGTCCATATCAAAACACTGCGGCAGAAGCTTGGGAAAGCCGGGTCTTATATTAAGACTGTGAGAAATGTCGGCTATTTCCTTGATTTGGATACAGATGTGTAATAATCCTTATATGTGGAATTATTACGGGCAGGAGTGCATATGAAAAAGAAAATCAACATTCAATTTTTAATTATTACATTACTGGCGATACTGACAACGGTATCGCTTTCTATCTTTGTATTTTACGAATTATTCAAGCAGGAAGTGATGGCAGACTTAAAAACGAACACACAGCTTCTGGTTGAAACGGATGCGTGGGAGCAGATTGTGGAAAAGAAGGATGCCGGAGCTTTAGACGATGGTGTGAAGCAGCTCCGTCTGACACTGGTAGACGGTACCGGAGAAGTTATTTTGGATACCAATGCAGAAGTCGGCAGTATGGACAATCACAGTGCAAGACCGGAGATTTCACAGGCACTGCAGACCGGAGAAGGACTGGCAATCCGTCAGTCCAGCACAATCGGTAAAAATGCGTTTTATTATGCCATACGGCTGGAGAACGGAAGTGTCCTGCGCACGGCAAAGGAAGCAGGCAGTATCACAAGTGTTTTCGAGAGCATTCTGCCGGTAATCGTAATTTTATGCGTACTGTTGTTTGCATTGTGTATGATCCTCTCACATTTCCTGACGGGGAGCATTATTGAGCCGATTGAAAATCTGGCAGATAATCTTGATGCTTCGGATTCCGTAAAGGTGTATAAAGAACTGGTACCGTTTGTACAGACAATCAAAAAACAGCATGAGGATATTATGCGCAATGCCACCATGCGGCAGGAATTTACGGCAAATGTGTCCCATGAATTAAAGACACCGTTGACGTCTATTTCCGGATATTCCGAACTGATTGAGAGTGGAATGGCAGCAGATGAAGATATTGTGCGTTTTGCGGCGGAAATTCATAAAAATTCCAATCGTCTGCTGACTTTGATTAACGATATTATCCGTCTGTCGGAATTAGATCAGGTAGAGGAACAGAACTGCTTTGAAGAACTGGATATTTATGATATTGCACAAAATTGTGTGGAGATGCTTCGCCTGAGTGCCAAGAAGCACGATGTTACCATGGAATTACACGGTGTACACCGCATTATCTGTGCCAACCGTCAGATGATGGATGAACTGGTCTATAACCTGTGTGACAATGCCATCCGATACAACAATCCGGGCGGCAGGGTCGATATTACGGTTGATGCAGCCGTTGCATTTGATAAAACGGCAGAAACCGGAGCAACGATTATTGAGGTCAAGGATACCGGTATCGGCATTTCAAAAGAACATCAGGAGCGTATATTTGAGCGCTTTTACCGTGTGGATAAAAGCCGTTCTAAATCAACGGGAGGAACAGGACTGGGGCTTGCTATTGTAAAGCATATTGTGGCTGCCCACAAGAACGCATCCCTGTCGCTTACAAGCGAACCGGGAAAAGGAACCTGTATCCGTGTGGCCTTTAAAATGAAGACAAATTTGGAGTAAAAAAATGTATTTTTGGCGCAAAGCCCGCAAACAAGCGGGATTGAGCGCATAAGGGATGAAAAAAAAGTCCAATATGTAGACAATGTCCGGAAAATACAGCGTTTATATAAAACAAAAAACTGTTCATAAATAGTTTATAGAGTTTTTATTTACAAAATAGTTAACATGTGTTATTATTTCACAACGATAATATATAACACTGTTAACTATTTATTTTTTTGCAGTAAAAAATCACCGCGAAACAGCATAGGACGGTGAAGATCACAGCCGGAAAGGAGGAATTTTTGTGCAAAAAGAGTATGCGGAGCTGTTTTCCGCATTTACACAGTTTAGAAAGCTGCATATGTCGGATTTATTTCCGAATATGAACCATTCGGAATTTGCCACCCTGATGCATATTGGCGGGGCAAATAAGTGTCTAAACGAAGAAAAAGTCAAGGTTTCTACACTGTCAGAGAGGATGCGTATTAATATTACTGCCGTGTCCCGGACATTAAAAGTACTGGAAAAGAAGAATTACATCCAGCGGACAGTCAGCGCGCAGGACCGCAGAATTACATATGTGGAACTGACCCCGGAGGGGGCAGAGGTACTGGCGGAAGCGGAGGAAACAATGAATACATTTACGGCAAAGGTACTAAGCAGCCTGAAAAAAGAAGACGTAATCCGTCTGACTGCGCTGATGAACCAGCTTTATGAGGCATCAGAAGCAGAAATAGAGAAAAGAAAAAAGAAAGGTGATGTGACAGAATGAGTAGATTTTTTAAGACGTTAAAGCCTTATTGGAAATCTGTACTGCTGATTATCGCACTGCTTGTATTACAGGCATATGCAGATTTATCGCTGCCGCAGTATACATCGGATATTATTGATACCGGTATCCAGAATGGTGGTGTTTCACACTGTATGCCGCAGGCAGTCACAAAGGAAGAATTTGAACTGGCAAAGGTTTTTATGACAGAAGATGAGGTCGCAATATGGGAAGACAGTTACCGGGAAGACGGTGATGTGTACCGCTTGGATGTGACCGATGAAAAGAAGCTGGATGAATATGATGATGAATTTGTGACAGCATTTATTTTAAACAATCAGACATCGGCAGTAGAGGAATCTGCTTTTAAACAGCAGATTGCCGCACAGTCCGGTCAGGACCCTTCACAGCTTGAAAATGTTCCGGTGGAAATGCTCGGACAGCAGATGGGCATTGAACTTTCAACCTTTAAAAAAGAGATTGAAGATGTTGACGGCAATGTAGTACTTGCAGACTGTGTGGATATGCGTCCGGTCTTTCAGATGATGCTTGCACAGGGCAGAATGACAACGGATGATATTGTTTCCATGCGTGACACGTTGCAGGAAAAAATGGAGAGCATGGGCAGTTCACTGATTCTTTCCATGGGTATCTCTTATGCAAAGAACATGGACAGTGCCGCCGGTGTAGATATGGATAAGTTACAGACTGATTATCTGTGGGCATCAGGCATTAAAATGGTGCTGATGGCACTGTTAGTTGCAGTGATTACCGCATGTGTCGGTATGCTTGCGTCGCGTGTGGCAGCCGGTGCAGGACGTGATCTGCGTGGCAGCGTATACAAAAAAGTCATGGGCTTTTCCAGTGCGGAAATGGATCGTTTCTCAACGGCATCCCTGATTACACGGACCACCAATGATGTACAGCAGATTCAGATGGTGATTGTATTATTACTGCGTATGGTATTATATGCGCCGGTGCTTGGTATCGGCGGTGTTATCAAGGTATGGCAGACAGGTGCCGGAATGGGCTGGGTAATCGGTCTTGCTGTTGCGGCTATTATGGCACTCGTGCTGTTTTTAATGGTTGTTGCCATGCCGAAGTTTAAATTAATGCAGAAGCTGGTTGACGGTGTCAACTTAGTTTCAAGGGAAATTCTTACCGGACTTTCTGTTATCCGTGCATTCGGAAGGGAAAAGAAGGAAGAAGAACGTTTTGATAAAGCCAATAAAAAGCTGACAAAGACGATGTTATTTACCAACCGTGTCATGACATTTATGATGCCTTGCATGACCTTTATCATGTACGGACTGACGGTTCTGATTGTATGGGTTGCGGCACATAAGATTGATAACGGCAGTATGCAGGTGGGTGCAATGACAGCATTTATTACGTATGCAATGCAGATTGTTATGTCCTTCTTAATGCTGACGATGATGTCTGTTATGCTTCCGAGAGCGGCAGTTGCGGCAGACAGAATTGATGAAGTATTAACTGTAAAATCTGAAATTGTAGACCCTGAAAAGCCGGAAACACTTGAAAAGAAGGAAGGTGTTGTACGCTTTAACCATGTAAGCTTTAAATACCCGGGTGCAGAACACAATGCCCTTGAAGATATTGATTTTGTGGCTGAACCGGGTAAGACAACAGCGATTATCGGCAGTACGGGCTGTGGTAAATCAACGCTTGTAAACTTAATACCAAGACTTTACGATGTTACGGAAGGTTCGGTGACAATCGACGGACACGATATCCGTAACATTACCATGAATGAACTGCGTGATGAACTCGGCTTTGTGCCGCAGAAAGGTGTGCTGTTTTCCGGTACGATTGCAAGCAATCTCCGTTATGGCAGAGAAGATGCAACCGATGAAGAAATCCGTGAAGCGGCTGAAATTGCACAGGCATCGGATTTTATTGAAGAAAAAAGTGCAAAATATGACAGTCCGATTGCACAGGGCGGTTCTAACGTATCCGGTGGACAGAAACAGCGTCTGTCGATTGCAAGAGCCATTGCAAAGAATCCGAAGGTCTTCATTTTTGATGACAGTTTTTCCGCACTCGATTTAAAGACCGATGCGGCACTCCGTAAGGCACTGGCAGAAAAGGTATCCGACAGCACGGTTATTATCGTTGCACAGCGAATCAGTACGGTGCTTCATGCAGAGCAGATTCTTGTCATGGATGAAGGCAGAATAGTCGGCAGGGGAACACATGAAGAACTGCTTGCAAACTGCGAAGTATACCGCCAGATTGCAAAATCGCAGATGTCAGAAAAGGAACTCGGACTTGCGGGTGATACAGAAAGGGAGGAACAGTAATTTATGGAAAATAAAGATGTAAAAATGCCTCCGAAGACAAGAGGACCGATGAGAGGACCAGGCAGAGGTATGATGCCAGGAGAAAAAGCCAAAGACTTTAAATGGTCTATCGGCAAATTACTTGCGTATCTTGGAAATTACAAAATCGGCATTATCGTAGTGATGATTTTTGCGGCGTGTGCGACCGTGTTTAACGTTGTCGGTCCAAAGGTTTTAGGTAAAGCCACGACAGCACTTTCCGAAGGGCTGATGAATAAAATCAACGGCACCGGCGGCATGGATTTTAACTATATCGGAAAAGTCCTTTTATTTGTGCTGGGATTATACAGCATCAGCGCCGTTTTCAGCTTTATACAGGGCTGGATTATGACGGGGATTACACAGAAGCTGTGTTACCGGTTAAGGAAAGAAATTTCCGAAAAAATTAACCGTATGCCGATGAAATATTTTGAAAGCAGAACTTACGGTGAAGTATTATCGCGTATTACCAATGATGTAGATACCCTCGGCATGGGTTTAAACCAGAGCATTACTACGATTATTACCGCTGTTGCAACCATGCTTGGTGTATTGGTGATGATGTTAAGCATTTCACCGCTGATGACACTGATTGCAGTCATTATTCTGCCGGTGTCAGCCGGACTGATTTCATTTGTTGTAAAGAAATCACAGAAATATTTTAAGACACAACAGGAATATTTAGGCCATATCAACGGACAGATTGAAGAAACCTACGGCGGACATACCGTTGTAAAGTCTTTTAACAAAGAGGCTTCTATGGTTAAGCAGTTTGACGAAACCAATACGGTATTGTATAAATCCGCATGGAAATCGCAGTTCCTATCCGGAATGATGCAGCCGATTATGAATTTTGTCGGAAACTTAGGCTATGCCTGTGTGGCATTAAGCGGAGGTCTTCTTGCAATTCAGGGCGCGATTACAATTGGTGATATTCAGGCATTTATCCAGTATGTTAAGAATTTCACACAGCCGATTACACAGATTGCACAGGTTATCAATCAGGTACAGTCTATGGCAGCAGCCTCCGAGAGAGTATTCGAGTTCTTAGAGGAGGAAGAAGAAGATCAGTTTGTGCAAAATCCGGTACGCTTAGATAAAATCGAAGGCTGTGTGGATTTTGAAAATGTACACTTTGGTTATAAAGAAGATCAGACAATTATCAATGATTTTACCGTACATGTAAAACCGGGTCAGAAGGTTGCCATTGTCGGTCCTACAGGTGCCGGTAAGACAACGATTGTGAAGCTGCTCATGCGTTTTTACGATGTCGGCAGCGGTGCTATTTTAGTAGACGGACACAATATCAAGGACTTTAACAGACGGGAATTAAGAGATGCGTTTGGCATGGTGCTTCAGGATACATGGCTGTATAAGGATACCATTATGGAAAATATCCGTTACGGAAGACTGGATGCAACCGATGAAGAAGTTATTGCGGCGGCAAAAGCAGCGCATGCACACCACTTTATTGAAACCCTGCCGGGTGGCTATCAGATGGAATTAAATGAAGATGCAAGCAACGTTTCACAGGGACAGAAGCAACTGCTTACAATTGCGAGAGCAATTCTTGCAGACAATCCGATTCTGATTCTGGATGAAGCGACCTCTTCTGTGGATACCCGTACAGAGATTCAGATTCAGAATGCAATGGATAACCTGATGAAGGGCAGAACGAGCTTTGTCATTGCCCACCGTCTGTCTACGATTAAAGATGCAGACGTGATTCTTGTCATGAAGGACGGCGATATTGTAGAACAGGGAAATCATGAAGAACTTCTTGCAAAGGGCGGCTTCTATGCAGACCTTTACAATTCACAGTTTGATGAGGCAGAAAGCGCGTAAGATACGGGAATTTTGATAAAAATGGAAGTTATTAAAGATGAATATTTAAAATATTAATTCAAAACAAAGAGTAAAAAGGAGAAACAGCCTGGCAGAGGTTTTTTCTCCTTTTTTCACGGATAGTCCTTGCAAAACTTTAGAATTTCTGTATACTTGAAATGTTAGGTGTTTTCATGGCAGAGCCGGAGGAATTTGATGAAACAGATTGCGTGGGTAAAAGTTATCCAAAACAAATATATAAAAAGATGTATAAGTATTGTGGGAATTGTAATCGTTTTACTGGGTGCCATGCTGTTATATCATATTACAGGTTTAAGAAAAAATGAATATACAAAAAAGGAGCCATTGCTTTTAAACTGGACTGTTGTCAGTGAAAATCAGACGGATACGGATGTGGATTTGAATACATTCCGCTTTGATAATATTTTAACAGACAAAAAGACAATATATTTATCCCGTACTTTTGTGGATAAAGGGCAGTTTCAATCACCGGTACTTGTGGTTCAGACGCATAATGCAACGTTACGTGTCTTTGTGGACGGAGAATGTATTTACAGTTCCGGGCTGGAGCGGTATGACTGCGGGAAAATGGTTGGAAGCGGCATGCACAGCATTGCTATGCCTAAAGATGGAGAACAGCATGAACTGATGCTGGAATTTAAGGCAAACGGTGATTCTTATGTTACCCGGATGAACGATATTTATATTACTGATTATGCAACAATTTACACTGATTTTTTAGTGACCAACAGAGTTACTTATGCACTTAGTGTCTGCCTTTTGTTTATCGGATTTGTCCTGCTTTTGCTTGGGATGGTTATGATGCTGACGCGGACCTGGTTTACACATTTGATATCACTGGGAATTTTCTCGCTGATGGTAGGTTTATGGACGATGGGAAAATATAATATCCTACAGATTTACCGGGTACCGATATGGCTGTGTACCTTTATTGAGTATGCCAGCATGTATATCGGTCCGCCGTCTCTGCTGCTTTTTTTCAGGGATTATCCGAAAAAAGCAGACAGCAGATGGATAACGTGGATGTATTACATAATTTTCTGGGTAGATAGCGGTGTGACGGCACTTTTATTTGTGCTTCATTTTTCAGGTGTCTGGCATCTTCCGCATATGCTTCGGCTGGAACAGGCATTTGTAGCAATTGTCTGTGTTTATCTGATTATATTAATGATTGCCTGTGTTAGAAAGGGAAACCGGCAGAGCAGACTGGTTATCTGCGGTGTGATTTTGTTTTTGCTGTGTATCGGAGCGGAATGGTCAGGTTATATGGCAGGAAAATACTGGGGTCATGAAATGTCATGGACAACAGGATTTTCATCTTTGGGAACTGTGATTCTGATTAGTATTTTACTGCTCTCATTAAGCTGGGATATTGCGGGAAAAATGGTCGACGAAAAAGAACAGGCAGTTCTTTATAAAATGGCATATACGGACAATCTGACGGGACTTTATAACCGCCGCTTTTGTGAAGAACGATTAAAATCATATTGTTATAATAACATTCCATTTACAATTTTTAATTTTGATATGAATGGGCTGAAAGCCACGAATGATACCCATGGGCATAGCAGTGGGGATAAGCTGATTAAGGGGTTTGCGGATATTTTAACGAAGTCGTTTGGGGACAAAGGTATCGTTGGCAGAATGGGCGGCGATGAATTTATTGTAATTGTAGAAAACATCGAAGAACTTAATTGTCAGGAAGAAATCCGACATTTTCAAAAAATTATGAGTGAGGCAAATAAAGCACAAAGTGGGTATGTTTACAGTACGGCATACGGCTATGCAGACAGTTCTGAAATTGTGTCAGACGGTGAAATACGCGATGTCAACATGGTTTACAGACTGGCGGATAACCGCATGTATGAGAATAAAAAGACATGCCATGATGCAAGAAAATAGTTAGAAAGTGGAAGGAACAAAGGAATTTATGAACAGGACTTACGACAAATTTCAGGTAGTATTACTAAGCGAAGTAAAAGGGAAAGACAGCAATGCGTTTATTTTTGAATTACGTCTTACTTCGGAGGACAATTGTCGTATCAGAATTATAGATTTTGACGCATTTGATATTGACGGAAACAAGTACAGCGCGGGAGCGGATAAAATCAGTACAACAGATGTGATTTTAGGACACAGCAAATTTTTTGCCGAAACCAAAAAGATTAATGTAAAAATCAGTTCGCAGTTTAAAGCAAGAATCGGCTGTATGGCAGTCTTAACGGTTGCCTGCATTGAAGATAAACAGCAGATGAAATTCTGTTTCCAGAGAAAAGGAACAAACCGCTGGGATTGTGTCGGTGTGGAATTTATGGAGTATGAAGGTCTTCCGGCAGCAGAAGAAGAACCGGTGGAAACAGAAGGAACTTTAGAATCGGTTGAAGAACTGACTGACAAAGCAGAAAAACAGGTACAGGCGCAGACGGAAGCACAGACACAGACTGGAGCTTCGGCAGTGAAAGAAGACGGTGAAGAACAGGCAGCAGTGGTAGTACAGGATTCTCCGGCAGAAGACATCCCGGCAGCACAGGATGAAAAAGCTGCAGCAGAATCACTTGAAGAATATCTGGAAAGAGAAGGCGCAGAGTCTGTCTTAGGGCTGTCCATGAAGGAATTTGTCAATCGTTTTGCATTAGGTACACAGACAGTAGAAGATGTTTTAAAGCAGTTAAATGTCAATGTGGCGCAGGAAGAAGAACCGGCAGAAACAATCAGTCAGCCGGCGCCGGTATCCCAGCCGGAGGAAGAAGAGCAGGAGCAGTCCATAGAAGACTATTTAAACAGTCTGATTGAATTTGATGAAAAATCATCGGAAACCATCGGCCTTGCCGTTTCTAATATGAGAATCCGTGCAGAAGAACAGGGTGACACCGTCTGTCCGGTTCTTTACTGTGAGGTCAGCTATTCCAAAGAAACCTATGTATTGGTGCGCTGTCCGATGATTAAGGTGATTTTTTACGATGCAAAGGGATGTATCGACAATGTTGCCATGCATCCGGTATCCCGTATCCATACAGGTCAGGATATTGTTGAAATGGCATTTAAGAAGTCCACAGTGAAAAATTGGAAAAACAAGAGCAAAATCAAAGTACTCGTAACGCTGTAAAATAGATAAAACATTTTTTTTGGTTAAAACATAAAACATAAAAAATAAAAGAATTAAAAGAAGAAAGCTGCGCAGCCGGAACAAAAAACGGCTGTGCAGCTTATTTTATAAAGTTCTGAAAGCTTAAAGGATGTTGGCTGATATGCAGCTGGTATATCGATATAAAGGATTCTGATAATTACGGTTTTTAAAACTACATCATATTGAAATAAATGTAATATCATCTTGACAAAAAAACAAAGAAGCGGTATAACATAAATAGTTTGAGAATCAAAATATTGTATTTCTGAACGAAAACAAAATACTGTTATGGCAGATGAGAAATTACCTGCGGAATGGAGAAGAATATGAATAATCAGTTACCACAACTTATATTAGGAGATGTTATTGTGCCGGTGCCGGTGATTCAGGGCGGCATGGGTGTTGGAGTGAGTCGAAGCCGTCTTGCGGGAGCAGTTGCAAAAGAAGGCGGTATCGGTGTGATATCAACAGCACAGATCGGTTATGACGAGGAAAATTTTGAAAAAAATCCGGCGGAGTGTAACTGCAGGGCAATAATAAAACACATTGCGCAGGCAAAAGAGATTGCAGGCGGAAACGGACTGGTCGGTGTGAATATCATGGTGGCATTAAAGCATTACAGACAGCACATTGAAACGGCGGTAGAAGCGGGTGCAGATGTCATTATCTGTGGTGCGGGACTGCCGGCAGATTTACCGGGAATTGCCCAAAACTATGCACGTGAGCATGGGAAAAAGATACCAAAGCTGATGCCGATTGTGTCTTCCGCGAGAGCGGCGGGAATTATTTTAAAAATGTGGGACCATCATTACCATACGGTGCCGGATTGTATTATTGTGGAAGGACCGATGGCAGGCGGACATCTTGGATTCCAGGAAAGTGTATTGGAAAATATTGAAAATATTGATTTTGACGCGATTCTTTGCGGGGTCATTGACAGCAAAAAGCCATATGAGGAGAAATACACAAAAAAGATTCCGGTTGCGGCGGCAGGCGGTATTTTTGACAGACAGGATATTGACCATGTGCTTTCATTAGGTGCAGATGCCGTACAGATTGCAAGCCGTTTTGTTGTCACTAAAGAATGTGATGCATCTGATGCATACAAACGTGCATATATTGAGGCGGGAAAGGGTAATATACAGATTGTAAAAAGTCCTGTCGGCATGCCGGGACGTGCCGTGCGCAATGCATTTATCAGACAGGTTGAGCAGCACAAACAAGAAATTACCGGCTGTTATCAGTGCCTTGAAAAATGTAATCCGAAGGAAGTGCCGTACTGCATTACACAGGCGCTGATTCACGCCGTGAAAGGCGAACTAGAGCAGGGGTTAATTTTCTGCGGCGAAAATGTTTCCAGAATCCATGAAATGACAACCGTACCGGAACTGATGCGGGAATTGACACAAGGTTGACACACCACCCCGGTATTTAGTACTATAGTAAGTGAAAAAGAACGAATGGAGAAACCAATGAAAGAATTTTTGCGTGCTAAGATTTTTGCACTTTCACAGTATCTGGAAATGCTGCTTTCGCTGATTTTAGGACTGGTTATTGTAATTCTTGCAGGGAAACTGCTGATGGACGTATTTAATCCGCAATATATTTTTGCAGGAGAAGACGTCTTTGCATATTATCTGGAAACTGCAATGAATCTTGCGATTGGTGTGGAGCTTATTAAAATGCTTTGCATGCACTCACCGGGGACTGTCATTGAAGTCCTTTTATTTGCAATTGCAAGACAGGTTGTTGTATCCCATTCTTCCGTGACACAGACACTGACCGGGGTATTTGCAATTGTTGTGCTGTTTGCTACAAGAAAATATCTGTTTATCCCACACGATGAGGTAGAAAAGATTACCGTACGCGGTAGTATGACTGTAGCAATGGCAAACCGTGTTGCTAAAATCAAAATACCGGAAACAGATGGAAAACTGCTCCGTGATGTGATTGAGAAGCGGATTTGTGAGGAAAGCCTTTCAAAAGAAATCGGAACCTGCGTGGATTACGATAATTTTGCATTATGCATTGCAAGTATCAGAGAAGGTAAAGTAACAAGAGTTGATATTTTAAAAAATAAGGATTGATAAGGAGTAAGCTTATGGCAATTGTACATGTAACAAGTGAAAATTACGAAAAGGAAGTATTACAGTCTGATAAGCCGGTATTAATTGATTTCTGGGCATCATGGTGTGGACCGTGCCAGATGTTAGGACCGGTCATTGAAGAAGTTTCAGAAGAAGTGACGGATGTAAAGTTTGTAAAAGTAAGTACCGAAGAAGCACCGGAACTGGCAGAAAAATTTTCTATTATGTACATTCCGACACTGGTACTCATGGAAAATGGAACGGTTGTAAATAAATCCACAGGCTTTTTACAGAAGGAACAGATTTTAGAACTTCTGAATACAAAAAATTAAAAAAATTAAAAAAAAATTAAAATTTTTGTTGACAAATGAAGTTTGAAAGATTATCTTATTACTTAATTCAACAGTCAAATGCAGAGAACAGGAAATGACTTTTTCAAATCACCGCTCACAGAGAGCCGTAAGATGATGAGAAGCGGCAGCAAGGAATGAAAAAGCCCTCACCTGCGAGCAGTTCCGGTGAAAGGCAGTGTAATTGTATACAGCCTAGTAATTGGAATCGGTACCCATCGTTAACAGGGCATGCCATAGAGTCGGTATTCTATTGATTCTGACAGCAGTGGCAGTAGAGAGGCCGGGATATCCGGCAAGCAAAGTGGTAACGCGGAAGTAATGTTAAATCAGCCTTCGTCTTTGCACCAAATCATTTAGATTTGTGTGGAGACGAAGGCTTTTTTGATACTATGGACAATGCGTACAGAGTGTTTGACTGATGAAATATATCATAATAGGAGAGTGACATCTATGAACACTTTAGTAATTGTTTTAATTGCAGCTGTTATTTTATTCGGCGCATATGTTGTCTATGGCCGTTGGTTAGCCAACAAATGGGGAATTGACCCTAAGGCAGAAACACCGGCAGTAAAGTACAATGATGGTAAAGATTTTGTCCCGACAAACGGATGGACAGTATTTAGTCATCAGTTTTCATCTATTGCAGGTGCAGGTCCTGTAACCGGTGCAATTCAGGCAGCGGCATTTGGCTGGTTACCTGTACTCCTCTGGATTCTCATCGGTGGTGTATTCTTCGGTGCTGTTACAGACTTCGGTGCCTTATATGCTTCCGTTAAGAACGAAGGAAAGTCCATGGGTATGATTATTGAAAAGTACATCGGTAAATTCGGACGTAAGATTTTCTTACTGTTCTGCTGGTTATTTACATTAATTGTTATTGCAGCATTTGCCGATATGGTAGCCGGAACATTCAATGCGTATACAGTTGTTGACGGACAGTCACAGTTATCTGCAGCTGCTTCAACAAACGGTTCTGCCGGTATGGTATCTATCATGTTTATGGTATTTGCCGTTGTATTTGGTCTGATTCAGAAGAAATGGAATCTTTCAGGCTGGAAAGAAGCAGTTGTTGGTATCGTATTTATCATTGCTTCATTTGTAATTGGTAACTACTTCCCAATTGAATTAGGCAAGAACGCATGGAGCTATATCACATTTGTATATATCTTTTTTGCAGCAGTTCTTCCAATGTGGCTGATGAAGCAGCCTCGTGACTACATGACAACATTTATGTTCATTGCCATGATTGTCGGTGCAGCACTTGGTCTGGTTGTAGCTCATCCGTCTATGAACCTTCCGGTTTATACAGGATTTAACAATGCAAAACTTGGAACAATGTTCCCAATCCTTTTCGTAACGGTTGCCTGCGGTGCTGTTTCAGGCTTCCACAGCCTTGTATCTTCCGGTACATCTTCTAAGACTGTAGCAAATGAAAAGGATATGCTTAAAGTTGGTTACGGCGCTATGATACTTGAAAGCTTACTTGCTGTTATCGCTCTTTGTGTTGCAGGCGCAGCCGCAGCAGCAGACGGAACAGCCGCTACTGGTACACCGTTCCAGATTTTCAGTCGTGGTGTTGCAGGTTTCTTTGAAATGTTTGGTGTTCCGGTACATTTCGCAACCGTATTTATGACAATGTGTGTATCTGCACTTGCTCTTACATCACTTGATGCCGTTGCACGTATCGGACGTATGAGTTTTCAGGAACTTTTCAGCGTAGATGATATGGAACATGCAGAAGGATGGAGAAAGTTACTCTGCAATACATATTTCTCAACAGTAATAACACTTCTTTGTGGTTTCGTACTCACAAAGATTGGTTATGCAAACATCTGGCCGTTATTTGGTTCAGCAAACCAGTTATTAAGTGCACTTGTAATTCTTACACTTTGTGTATTCTTAAAGGTAACAGGACGCAGCAACAAGATGCTGTTCCCGCCACTTATCATTATGCTTTGTGTAACATTTACAGCACTGGTACAGCGTACAATCGCTATGGTTAAGGCAATCCAGACAGCAGCATCTGTTACAATTCCGGCAGGTACTGCTACATGGGGAAGCGTATTTATTGCCAACGGGCTTCAGCTTATTATTGCAATTCTGCTGATTGTACTTGGTCTTATCATTGTTGTAAATTCAGCTAAGAGTTATGCAAAGAGTGAGAAAAACTCAGAAAAGGCAGCTTAATTCGTATAGCAGCTGTATAATAAAATAAGAAGCTTTACATAAAAACTCCCGGATTTTTTCTATATCATATATAGAGAGGATTCGGGAGATTTTTGCATAGGAACGGCAATCCCAGCGATAAAAATATTGAAATTCTGTCGTGTTCATAGTAATATATAAATAGTGTGAAAAAACCTTAAATTTAAAATAAGAAGACACAATATCGTAAAAGACAGGGGAATAAATAATATGGAACAGGTTGTTTTTGGTGGAAGAATGAATATCCCAAAGGGGACAACATTTTTTAAGACAGGCGAAAACGTTGAACATGTATATCTGTTAGTGAATGGACAGGTACGTGCAAAAAGCGAATATATGAAGATGAATCTCGATAACGGAGCACTGTTAGGAATTCTTGATATTTATTCAGAAGAATATCTTTTTGATTATGAGGCCGTTACGGATTTGATTGTATTGTGCTTTGACATTGCACATGCAGACGGTATTCAGAAGCTTTTAAAACTGGGTAAAAACTATCAGGAAATTGCTGTCAATTCTTTATTTGCGCAGTTTCATGAAGTGTACCGGTTATATGAAAAAAGCTTTTTGTCTTATGCATCAGAAATGGATGATTTTAATGTCATTGATAAAGAAGAAGATTCTGCAAAGGTGGATATGGAAATCTGCACCTATATGAATCAGATATACGCATTGGATAAAAAAGTTTTTCATGAACTTTTTACAGCCGGGGAAATGATAGCATATGAACATCTGATTACCGGTTCAAAGCTGGTAGCGGATATCAACCGTACCGCGTTAAAACTGGTGGATGTTTTAGGAAAGGCAGCACTTGGTATTCAGGACGATGAAGCCCAAAATAAAGCAGCAGACGACCTTTTGGATGGTGAAGATACGGCAGAAGAAGGCATGGATGAAAGTGCTTATGACTATGCACTGGTTGAGAGTGAACTGGCAAATTCCATGAAGCAGATTCTGGATTATTCCCAGATAGATGAAAAGGAAGCTTCCAGATTTACCCTCATGGTTTCGCAGTATATGAATCTGCCGGACAGAAATACTTCGGACAACGATGTCAGAAAATTAAGAAAAGATATTGCAGAGCAGTTCTATCAGATTTATGAAAATGTTTTCTTACATTCATTAAAGGATACTTCTCTTAGCAGGGCAGTCGAATTGTTCCTGAATTTTGGCTTTATGGATGAGAAGGAATTTGATAAAAAGGGATTGGCGGAACTGTATTATTTCAAGCCGGACTTATCGGGTACGGGATTTTCTATTTATACCGTATATGGCTGGCTGAAAGCAATATACGAGGGAAAAAGAGAACCGTCCAAAGATGAATTTGACCAGGATTATAAAGAAAACGTAAGAAAAGAAAAGGCACTGCACCATCTGTCAGCAGCAGAAGAAACAAAGATGCTGTCTGACCAGACAGCCAAAGTGCAGTTTGAAATCCGTAATATGTTTAAGGTTATCAATCGTCTGACAACGAATGAAATTACAATTTTCAGCCCGATTCTGACACAGAAGAAGTTCAGTAAGAGCATTCAGAAGTCGTTTCTGTCAGCAAAGAAGCTTTCTGAGGCGATGCGTGCGATTATGAAGGTGGATTATTCACTGTTCCACAGAGAGCAGATGTATTATGACCCGGAAAATAAAATCGATAATATTGTAGTCATGAAACAGGTTCTTCCGGACTTTATCCTGATGCCGAATGTCGGCAGCAGAGGTGTCATGTGGCAGGATATTTCGGAAAAGAAAAGAGATACACCGGCAAGATTTGTGCTTTCTGCATTTTTCAACGGCAATCTTGAAAACAGTCTGATTAACATGGCAGCAGTTTACCGCTGGGAAATCTGCCGTACTGTACAGGGCAATTACTGGAATGATGTCCGGGAACATTCTCTTACATCCGAGTACTGCGATTATGTACAGTTTTACCGAAAGAATAAAGATCTGACGGAAGAAGCCAAAGAAAAAATCAGGGCACAGTTTAAAAGCTGTCGTAACAGTTACCGTGAAATGTTTGCAAAGGATTATGACGTATGGGTTAAATACGAATCCCAGAACTCTATCCGATTAAATAAGGTTGTGAGAGGAATTCTTTATATGTACTGTCCGTTTGCGGCAGAATATCGGAAAAAGCTTGAATCGCAGCCAATCTTTAATGCGGCATCAGCACGGTTTAACAGAGAAAATACAAAGAAAGTACGTGAGTTAAAGACATTTAATTCCAACGTATTAAAAAGAGGCGGACAGGTTACTGAAGTGTTACAGAAGAATCTGGATTTTTATGAATTAGGATAAGAAGAAGGAGAAGACAAATGTTTAGTCAGTTATTTGGTGAATATCTGGTAAGTGAAGAAGTACTTACACCGGAGCAGTTAAGAGAAGTATTGGATGAACAGGCAACAGCAAAGGTCCGTCTGGGAACGATTGCGATTGCAAACGGATATATGACACAGAACGAAACGGAAGAAGTCAATCATTTACAGACACAGTATGACAGACGTTTCGGTGATATTGCGGTAGAAAGAGGCTATTTATCAGAACGGGAAGTGGATGAACTTCTGGAGCAGCAGGGTTGCGCATTTATGAAGTTTTTGCAGATTATGTTTGAGAAAAAATATATTACTGCCAGCGAACTGGATGAATATCTTGACAGCTTTCAGACATCCAAGGGCTTTTCAAAGTCCGAAATGGAAGCGTTAAAGGAAGATGATATTGACGGGATTGTACCGTTGTTTGCATTTTCTGCAAAACCGTATGTAACTGATATTGTGGCATTGATTTTGAGAAATCTGACAAGATTTGTTACACAGGATTACTATATCGGTTCAATTAAACGTGTGACAGAAATCCGGTATCAGAGTATTATCGGACAAAAAACATACGGTTCTCATGTTATTTATACAGCATTTGTGGCAGGGGAAAATGAAGATGGACTGCTTGCGCTTGCATCCGATTTTTCAAAGGAAGAACTGATACAGGCAGACAGCTATACATATGACACATTAAGCGAACTGGTTAATATGTGCCTTGGTCTGTTTGTAACGGCAATCAGCAAGGGTGAGTTATTTGTAGATATCGAACCGCCGTTTGTCTATGAAAACCAGACACTGACCGGGGACGGATATATTGTTCCGCTTTATGTCCATGGTAAAGAGACAGAAATTTTTATTGCTGTAGACAGTGATGTTCAAATCGGTGTAAAGCCGACATCTATTGATATTCAAAAATGTGCCGACAGTGAGGTAGCAGACGGTGTTAAAAAGGTCATGATTGTAGATGATTCTGCTTTTATCCGTAAGACATTAAGAAATATTCTTGAAGAAGCAGGCTATGGTATTGTCTGTGAGGCTGTAAACGGAGAAGAAGCCGTTCAGTTATATAAAGAGTATAAACCGGATATTGTCACAATGGATATTACGATGCCGGTTATGGACGGTGTTACGGCATTGGAAAAGATTAAAGCATACGATAATACAGCAGATGTCATTATGGTGACGTCAGCCGGACAGCAGAAGAAAGTGATTCAAGCATTAAAGCTGGGGGCATATGAATTCTGCATGAAGCCGCTGGATAAGGATGAATTGTTAAAAGTATTTAAAGAACTGAATGCATAAAATACATAAAAACGGGAATAATACAGGTATTGCAAAAGTATATTTTGTAGTGCCTGTATTTTAAAATTGTACTAAATTAAGAACTATGCAAAAGAGTATTGATTTTATGATACATGAATGATATTATAAAGCACGTAAGGATTGTTACAATATTGTCAAAGTTGCGATGAGCAATTTTTTTATTTAGCAATCAGTGTATACAATGTGCAGAGATTATGCAAGGAGGAATTCAGAAATGTTACAGAAGGAACAGTGGAATGGTTTCGAAGGTAGACTTTGGAAAGAAGAAATCAATGTAAGAGATTTCGTTCAGAACAACTACAAGCCATATGATGGTGATGAAAGTTTCCTTGAAGGTCCTACAGAAGCAACAAACAAGCTTTGGGGAAGACTTCAGGAATTACAGAAAGAAGAAAGAGCAAAGGGCGGCGTACTTGACATGGAAACAGAAGTTGTTGCCGGTCTTACAGCATATGGTCCTGGATATATAGATGAATCAATGAAAGACCTTGAAAAAGTTGTAGGTCTTCAGACAGATAAGCCATTAAAGAGAGCATTCATGCCTTACGGCGGTATCAAGATGGCAGAAGAATCTTGCAAGAACTACGGTTATGAACCAAATCCGGAATTACACAAGATTTTCACAGAATATCATAAGACTCACAATCAGGGTGTTTTCGATGCTTACACACCAGAGATGAGAAAGGCTCGTCACAGCCACATCATCACAGGTCTTCCGGATACTTATGGCCGTGGACGTATCGTAGGTGACTACAGAAGAGTTGCTCTTTACGGTATTGACTACCTTATGGAAGAAAGAAGAAAGATCATGCAAACTGCGGATGCGGAACAATGACAGACGATGTTATCCGTTTAAGAGAAGAAATCTCTGATCAGTACAAGGCTTTAGCAGGCATGAAGAAGATGGCTGAAAGCTATGGTTATGATATTTCACAGCCAGCTAAGGATGCTAAGGAAGCTGTTCAGTGGTTATACTTTGGTTACCTTGCTGCTATCAAGACTCAGAACGGTGCTGCTATGTCTGTAGGACGTGTATCTACATTCCTTGATATTTATATCGAAAGAGATCTTGAAGCTGGTAAGCACAGAAAAGAAGCTCAGGAATTAATTGACCATTTCGTTATGAAGTGCAGAATGGTTAAGTTTGCAAGAATTACTTCTTACAACGAATTATTCTCAGGTGACCCTACATGGGCTACTCTTGAAGTAGGTGGTACAGGTATTGACGGACGTTCAATGGTTACAAAGAACGACTACAGATTCCTTCACACACTTGAAAACATGGGACCTTCACCGGAACCAAACTTAACAGTACTTTACTCATCAAGACTTCCTGAAAACTTCAAGAAGTATGCTGCTAAGATTTCTGTTGATACATCTTCAATCCAGTATGAGAACGATGATGTTATGAAGGTTACATGGGGTGATGATTATTCAATCTGCTGCTGTGTATCTGCTACACAGACAGGTAAGGAAATGCAGTTCTTCGGAGCTAGAGCTAACCTTGCTAAGTGTTTACTTTACGCTATCAATGGTGGTGTGGATGAAAAAGATGGTAAGCAGGTTGGACCAGCTTTCAAGCCTATTACATCAGAATATCTTGATTATGATGAAGTTATTGAAAAGTTCGATGTTATGATGGATTGGTTAGCAGACCTTTATGTTAATACACTTAACCTTATCCAGTATATGCATGATAAGTACTACTATGAAGCAGCAGAGATGGCTCTTATTGATACAGATGTTAAGAGAACATTTGCTACAGGTATTGCTGGTTTCTCTCATGTAGTAGATTCACTTTCAGCTATTAAGTATGCTAAGGTTAAGACAGTACGTGATGAAGAAAAGGGTATTGTTGTTGATTACCAGATTGAAGGCGACTTCCCTAAGTATGGTAACGATGATGATAAGGCAGATGATATAGCTGTATATGGCTTAGAACATTCCTTGAGAAGATTAAGAAGAGACATACTTACAGAAATTCAGAGCCTACAACATCTATCCTTACAATTCACTTCTAACGTAGTTTATGGTAAGTATACAGGTACAATGCCTGATGGACGTAAGGCTGGTACACCATTATCACCAGGAGCTAACCCAAGCTATGGTGCTGAACAGAATGGTCTTTTAGCTTCACTTAACTCACTTACAAAGCTTCCATATGAGTGGGCATTAGATGGTATTTCTAATACACAGACAATGAATCCGGATGCTTTAGGTCATAATGAAGAAGAAAGAGTTGCTAACCTTGTAAACGTTATGGATGGATACTTCGATCAGGGTGCTCATCATCTTAACGTAAATGTATTCGGTAAGGATAAGTTACTGGATGCTATGGAACACCCAGAAAAGCCAGAATATGCGAACTTCACAATCCGTGTATCTGGTTACGCTGTTAAGTTCATCGACCTTACAAAGGAACAGCAGATGGATGTAATCTCAAGAACATTCCATGACAGAATGTAATCTGGGATTTTGAAAACGCCGTAAATACAGTGTTTATGCGACTTTGAGATAATATCAAGTTATCGTAACTTATCATAATTTGGTGTAAAATCTTAATTAATTGGTGTAGTAAATGGTGTACTAAATGGTGTAGTAATTCTAAATAGGATTTAAGTACAAAGATAAAATAAATTTCAGAGAAGAGAGATGTACAGTAATGTATGTCTCTCTTTTTTGATATTCAAAAATCGTAAAAAATAGGGAAGACTTCTGATTAATATAACCAGGAATGTTCCCTAAAATTATATAAAGCATAAAAAGTTAAATTTGAGCCATATACACATTTTAAAGCCGTATATAGAAGGCTAATTTGAAATGGTGATTTCATGGTATTAATTAAAGGAGGACAAATGAAACAGAAGGGCTATATGTTTTACCAAGCAGCATACACGAACTTATATTAGTTCCTGATAATGGTGATATGAATAAAAATTATATGATGCAGATGGTGCGTGAAGTTAATTCAACAGAGTCAGACCAGATGAAATATAATGGTAAGAAATAATTGACGTTTAGCACTATGTGAGTTAGCATAGTGGTAGACAATTACTTCTTTGTATCACGCAAATCTAATTTTCCGAAATTCTTCATAAAAGGAAATATAATTTTTCAAAAGAAGAGGTGAAAGAAGAAAATGAATTTATTTAATGCAAAACTGGGGAAAGTGAAATAGAAATTCCATTTTGGGGCTAAAAATGGAAAAATAGTTTCCCCTGATACAAAGCCTGTTTAGAACATATATCCATGGAACCTTAAATATATCGTCCTGTTTTGGATATTGTAAAACTATGAGTGATTTATATGACAGAAGAAGGTTAAATATGATAATTGAAAGGGAATATTTTGATTCAGAAGAAGTCAGAAGCAGATGCCATGAATGATAAGACGATGGCACCACCAAAGAAGAATACGTCTTGCGACAACGGACAGTAACAAATATTATGCCAAAGCTGTATTTGTAGCCGATAAAAGAAAATATAATTACCGGTGAGCTTCTTTACAGACCAGATTTTCAGAGTCAGAAGAGGGAGTGGCATTCAGTGAGGTTGTTGTTAAGCAGACAGCAGATGTGGAAGAATATTTCAAGAATCTTATAAGGTTTGAAGGCTATAAAGTGATTCCGGAAGAATATGATGAGAGTGATATGCTTATGCATTATGATGAGCTGAGCATACAGGCTAATAAGCTTTTGTTTCTTGAGAGAAGGGAGAAGTAGATATGACAGATACGCAGAAGGAGGTGTTTAAGACACCAGTAAACAAGATAAGGCTGTTTGAGCATGGGGCTCCAGGTTCATAGAACCTTAACACAAGAAAATATTACACTGAAGATATGCCTGATGGAAGAGTAAAGCATATAGTGCAGAACATTACAGATCGGATATTGTTCCTTATATACCTGATGGTATTGGTAACAGTACAGACAGACAAAGGATTCCGGCAGTATTGATTATTCCGGGAGGTGCGTTCAGACGCCTTGTATACAACTTTGAAGGTGAAGATGTTGCAAAGTGGCTTAATAGTATGGGAATAGCTGCATTTGTTCTTGAATGCAGACTTCCATCAGATGAACATGATAATGCAGAGGATGTCCCATATAGATGCTATGCGCAATGAGAGTTATAAGAGGAAGGGCGCAGGAATTCGGTATAGATGAAGCTAAGATAGGCGTTATGGGCTTTTCAGCAGGAGGCTTTATGGCAGCGTTATTATCAACAGCGTATGAAAGTGATGTGTATGCGGATTATAAGTATAAGGATGAATATGATAAACTATCAGCAAGACCAGATTTTGCTGTTTGTTCATATCCGGTTATAAGTATTGACGATTGTATTGAAGCAGGCAAAAGATATATGTCTGAGGAACAGGTGCTTGAGAGAATCAGTGACAGAAAGGCAAAGATACTGCATAAGTATAATCCGGATAAGCTTGTAAGACCGGATATGCCGCCAGTATTTATATGTGAAACGGATGATGACAGAACAACATTGTCTGAGAACAGTGTGGGCTTTTATATGGCAGCAAGAAAAGCCGGGGTAAGTGCTGAATTTCATATATTCAGAACAGGTGGCCATGGTTATGGCTGTGGTGATGATTTTGCACAGACTGGTGAGTGGAAAGTACTTTTTACAAAATGGATTAAGAGTATTGGAATTATTAGTTAAGATGGATATGGTATACGAGGATAAAGATAAGATTATATTAAACAAGCCGGCGGGACAACTGTCGCAGAGCGAAAAGTCGTTTGAGATGGATCTTGTAAGTGAAGTTCTTACATATAGAAAAAGCAAGGGTGAAGAAGCTTACGCAGCTATAATAAACGAACTTGACCGTCCTGTATCAGGGCTTGTGTTTATGGCTAAGAATAAAAAGGAATCAGCAAGATTGTCTTTACTTATGCAAAAAGAAACACTATGTAAACTGAGCCAAAACTGAACCAGCGAATGTTTTGGAAGCTTGGATGTGCTTAAAATGGATATTATTTTGAGATTGCCGTTGAAAGCAGAACATTCCATGATAGAATGTAATCAGAGTGCTTGAAAACGCCGAAAATACAGTGTTTATGCGACTTTGAGATAATATCAAGTTATCGTAACTTATCATAATTTGGTGTAAAATCTTAATTAATTGGTGTAGTAAATGGTGTACTAAATGGTGTAGTAACAGGAAAGAGCACAAAGATATTAATATAGGGTATATGTCTAAAATAAAATTGACATATACCCTATTTTACTGTATAATAAGAATATTAAATGACAAAATAAAATACAAATAATAACGAGAAACGAGGTAAAAAGTAATATGAAATCTGTGTTTCCTTCTAAGGAAGCTTTTTTCTATTTTCCCCAAAATAAAAATCAAAAATATAAGCCTCTCGACAAAGAAAGTAGTAATAAACCATATATGACTCTAGGATGGGAGAATAATATTGTATTCATAAAAGACAGTAATGATAATTATTTTTATATTAAAAGTAAAGTGAGTGATGAAAATGCCTAAAATGAAGAAGTGTACCGTATGTAATAAGATGTTTCTAAGCCACAATGGAATAGAGGTGTGTTCGACTACATGTGCTATTGAACGCAAACACCGACAAGACGAAAAAGGAAATGAACGTAGACGATATGGATTATCTAATTCTAATTTTGAAAAAATTTGTCCTATTTGCGGAAAAGCATTTGAAACAATTCATTCAAAATACTGTTCTGAAAAATGTTCAGTAATTGCTAGGAATAAAAATATTTCTGAAAACAATAAGGAATATTACAATCTACATCGTAGTAGCATTATTGAAAAATCTAAGAATAATCGAAAACGTAAAAAATAGGCATACAGATTTTTATTTCTGTATGCCTAAAATTATTATTTTGATTTTCGTTCAAGATTTATCATGTGTACTTTGTCCATTAACGGCGTTTTAATTTCATTGCTTTTACAAGAGACTAACAACGCAGGGATATCTTTGTTCAAACAATGTGAATCATAATAGGGCTGCTCTGGATATACATAAGTATGTGATGGATTAACTCGCTCGTCAGCAACAAAACACTGTCTCAAACGCTCATACTGAATTCCAAAAGCTTTGGCAATATCAGCAAATTCATTACAAAACGTTACCTTAGTTGCGATCCAACAATTTTCCATATATTTTGCTAATTCCGCAGTTTTCCAGTCAACAAAGATGTAATTAAAAGTCCCATCTTTGACCCTTGAATATAGTTGAGCGACTTTGCAACAATAATCTTCATTTCCACCAAGAACAACGAAATTAGGTGATTCTAAGCTATGCTGCGTTGTGCCGTAATACTCAGGAGAGATTACAATGTTATCCTTACAAAGTGACTCGCAAGTTCCTACAGGCACGGCAGACTTAATTATAATGACATCTGCATCAATTCTATCACAAATCCATTGAACCTCAGAAATATCACATTCTCCATTTTCTTTCATTTCGGTAGGAACGCAAACAAAAGCAAAATTATAATACTCATTTAATAATTCGGTCGAATTATATCTGCTTATATACTTATCGTATATTTTAAAAGAATCAGATATTGATGCAAACTCTTTTAAAATATGTTTTCCAATATTACCATAACCACAAATTAAATTTTTCATTTTTTAAATTATCCTCCATAGACTATATTAATTGTACTATATTATTATTCTCTTTTATAATCGTATCGTATTGATGAACAATTCTAAAAAGTTTAAGCTCGTTATCAATTCCTGTCAAAGAAGGATTTTTTTCTTTTGCCAATCGAATGATATATTGTTCGGACGAGTTATTGTAGATTTTATCATTAATTATTTTTGCTTGTTTGTAAAATTCGACCAATGCCTCTTTTATTCCTACACATATACCCGCATTTAAAAATTTATGAGTACCAGAGATTTTTAGCAGTTCCTGTAATGGTTCTACGACTGCATTTGGATATGGTACAGGTGTGGCATTATATACCACGGGAATTTTATATGAAAGATATTTTTCGATAAATGTAGCATCTAAATCATTAACAATCAAAGTGTCTCGTCCGTCTAAAATTAAAACATAATCGGTTTTTATCTGTTCCAAACATTCTAAAATATGATTAATTTTCATGCAGTTATTCCATTTCTGTTCGTTAATTGCTGTATTGAAAATGGGAATGTTATTATAGGCGCATTTTAACAACGAATGATTTATCATAACAGCCTTGATTCATAACAGAAATAATGGACAGATTGCTATCCATTTGAATAGGTCTGTCCAAATTTTCGCTGATAATATTTTCATGTCCTATAATTCCTGTAC
>SCPN01000323.1_pt1 | contig 121326 bp, 135 predicted proteins | sample 6106831 | NCBI WGS metagenome assembly SCPN01 (sample SAMN10720447, study PRJNA508395) | human gut metagenome | isolation source: Participant 1, 0 month | reverse complement strand
TTGATGAGGCAGAAAACTGCTGCAATCTGTCTGTCCTGGAGCCTGCTGCGGAAAGCCTATCCCGACGTAACCATATAGAAAAGGGCAGGGGAAACGGATCGAAAGATTTCGGAATTCCTCCTTATCAGGTATCCACAGAAGAACTGGATACGTTTTATGGTGCAGGCAACTGGCGCAGAATGAAGGATGAAACCTACAAAAGACTGCGCCATGAGCCGGAATCCTGGACGGTGGAAGTCCATACCGTGGAAGTCTACGTGGGAACCGGCGGAGATCATCAGGACGAATTCTTACGTGGAAAACGCCCCAAGGATCTTCTGCGTGGAAGCATCGTTACTCCCCTGCTTGCATCCATTCTGAATGTAAAATATGTGAACTCCTCTGCACTGCACAGGGTCGAGCAGGAGTTTCAGCGGAATGGTGTAAATATCTCCAGACAGACCATGTCGAACTGGATCATCCGGTGTGCTGAGAAATATTTTGCACCGTTTGTGGATCGTATGAAGCAGGAACTGCTGTCCCTACCGGTGACACAGTCGGACGAAACACCGACACAGGTGATCGGTGACAGTGACCGTCCGAACAGTAAATGCTACATGTGGGTACACCGTTCCGGGGAGTTCTATAAGGAACGTCCTGTGATCTACGATACCACCAGAAGGCAGGGATAAAGCCGCTGGAGTTTTACCGGAACTACAAAGGAGTTCTGGTCACGGACAGTCTGGACAGTATCATCTGCTGGACAAAACTGCCGGGGTGACAAACGCAAACTGTTGGGCACATGCAAGAAGAGCCTTTGCAGATGCCGTAAAGGCAGCGGATAAAAAGAATCCCCTGTCAGTAAAAACTTCCGTGGCATACCAGGCATTACAAAAGATTGCAGAATTCTACCGGATCGATCCCGAACTGAAAGAACTTCCGGCAACGGATCATGCCACACAGCGGCAGACAAGGATAAAGCCGCTGGTTGAGGATTTCTTTGCGTGGGCAAAACAACAGGCTGCAGAATACGGTGCCTCCGAAATCCAGGACCGGACAGGGACTAAATTTCGTCATCCATCAGGAAAACTATTTAAAGGTATTTCTGACCGATGGGGATATCCCAATCGATAACTCAGCTTCTGAACGTGCTATCCGTACTTTCTGTATCGGAAAGAAAAACTGGATGTTCCATAACACAGCAAAGGTGCCGGAGCCAGCGCTCTTGTTTACAGTATTTCAGAAACAGCAAAGCTGAACAATCTGCGCCCGTACTACTACTTCAGGCATATCCTCACGGAGCTGCCTAAGTATTGTGACGAAATAAATATGATCCGGCAAAACTAGATCAGCTGATGCCCTGGGCAGAGGAGCTTCCGAGGAATGCCGGAAACCACGCCGCTCATAAAAGCGGCGTTAAATTAAGGGGAGGCGCAGGATTTGACGTTTACGAAATGACCTTTTTGTTGTGAAAGAGCAGTAAACCATTATTGGTTCACTGCCCTGTCTTTTAGTCATGTCTGCACTATTAAAGAAATGAAATAAACTCCTTCATTGGTATACGCTGGGATTCGTGTCTATTTGCATCTGCTTTATCTTTTAACTTATCGGAATACTACTTTTATCTAGAGTAGTAGTAATTTATGAACTCAATGCCGCTACCAGCGATGAATATCTTTCCGTTTTTATCTACTATTTACTAAATCGCAATCAACAATCTAAATCTGCAAATCAATAGTATTTCCTTCATTATTGTTCTTTTCCTTTGATTCCTCTGCGGATATATCTGCCTTTATTTTGCTATAAGAAACATTTCCTTTCGCTTTTTCGCCATACTCTTCCTTCAAACGGGCTAACTCATCATTATAAATTGATGTAAACACTCTTGCTCTTACAAATTCTTCATCTGTACTTATAGCTTTCCAGTTTCTTGACTCTGGATTATAAGAAAGCGTTTTATTACCTTTTGAATCCCAAAACATACATGCAGCATTCATTTTGCCACCAGTTTTTTTCATGCTTGATTCATATATAGCCTTTCTATCAGGAGATACTGTTTCTCCATGCTGCATACACAATTTTCGATAAGCATCATCATCCCTTTTTCCAGTAGCAAACTCTTTTCTTGCAAGTTCTTTTATTGCTTCGTCAAATTCTTCCTCTGACATCGCTGGTTTATCTCGTTTTGTCATGATAGTATCCCAGTTTGGTTTGGTAAAATTAATGTCCACAGGCTTAAATCTTAATGAGAAATTACCATAATCACATTGTGCTAACGGATCATTTGAACTTGCTTTTTTCCCGAACATCTGCTGAACCATTTGAGCATATTGCGAATAATTATCTCTTGTTATCTGCATAATATTATTCCTCCATATTGGCATATATTTCATCTGTTCCAAATTCACTAAATCAAAAAATCAACCCTTCCGCCGATTTTATTCTCCTCCGGTTTGATAGAATCCCTGTCAATGTTTTAATCTTATCAAAGTTCTTCTTTTGAATTTGCCTGAACCGTAGTTTTTCGTACTTCGATTTGCTTGGACTGTTCCTTTTTCTTTGCCTCTTTTTTCTCCTCAGCTTTCTTTTCCTGAATCTTCTCAAGATATTCTTTCTGGCTGGCTGATGATTTTTCCAGTTGTGCAAAGAATGTTGTAGTTCCGTCACTATTAAAGAGATGCCAAATTTTGTTATTTTTGTATCAGCATCTGCATTATCGTTAGTCTTACCGAATGCTCTTTCAAAGCCGAACTGGGCATTGATTTCATCTGTCATGCGCAAAGCTCCCTCAATGCTATGCATTTTTTCAGCATAATACTTCGGATCTGATGCCATCTTCTCCATTTCTTCCTTTGAGAAAATAACTGTATATTCCTTATCACTTTGGGCTAAAATATCTTTGGCATTATCACCATTTTCAAAATCGGCAACCATAAAATCCATGTCGTTTCTTGATCCACGCAAATTCTCCAGCATTTTTTGTGCCGCTTTACTGAGATTTTTTTCAGCGATGCTTTCAGTCGTATTTTTCTTTAATTTCGTATTTTCTGTTTGTTTGTGCTGTTTCTTTTTCTTATTTGCCGTACCAGTCTTGTAGTTGTTCTGGTAATTTGCATAAGCAGCCGTGGTTGTGCTTACATTCATTGACATATCCGTTGTCCTCCTTGTACATATCACATCGTAAATCCGTTTACCTGTCCTTTTCTATATATCGGCATAATTGTTTCGATTATGAATCTTATCATAAAGTTCTGGACTTCATGTGAAAAATCAAAAGTGCCACCTGGCACTGCTCCTATGCTCATTTTTTCCTTGCGCACAATATTTATTTTATGCTCTGGCTTCAAAGAAGGTCTATCCTGATCCAAATAATCTGGCATCTCTCTCAATTCTGAACTTCCATTCTCTTTTACGAAATTATATTCGCTCCAATAAATAGAATAAAATTCATCTTTTTTTGCAAGTTCCGCTGGTGTCATCTCATAGCCCCAGCCATTTCCGAGATTAGATAATACCGTTACTCCCTGATACTGAATTTCAGCACCATAACCACCAGTAGTTAGAATTGGGCAATTCAATGTTCCTCCTCCTGCCAGTGCAAACTGTTTTCAGCAAAATTACTGCTTTTTCCTTCTGCCTTCTCCAAAATCCAATAATGTTAATTCTCCACATCCTTTACATTTCAGATTGCCAGTTTGTTTTTATAGTATTTTAGCCTGTTCATATAATTGCTTTCTATCAGGTGCAACATCTGATAGATATTCTGCCCGTAAACCAAGAACCTGTCTGGAAATATATTCTGACTCTGTCTTATTTGTTGTCGTAGCTGCTCGTCGTGCCAGTTCTCTAATTTCACTAACAAATTCCGTCTGCGTTTTTGAGCTTTTCCCTTTTGTTGGAATAAAGACCAATTCGGTTCTCCGTTTCTGCATGAGGAAATTAATTGTTCTTTTCTAATAGCTCCTATACCTGACAACAATACACTCATTAACTCAACTCCTTATTTGACACTTCATAATCACCAAATATGTCATTGATTCTTGTTTCATATGCGTACCATCGTGTAAATACAGACATATTCCCCAAGGAAATTTTTAACTTTAAAAGTGTCTTCTGACTTCGGATAATAATCTTCCATTAAATCCAGACATTGCGAATTTCCCCTTCCGATTCGGTGCGTAACGTCTGAAACGGAACCTTTAAATCGTATTTATTCTCTCCGATTGTTATTTTCAGATTTCCATTAAATTTATTGTCCTCTGTAAAAGATGTTACCTGTTCCTTGAAAAACATCTTAAAATTCTCAGGCGGTATCGTTGATTCCTTTGCCAGACTGCTCCTTCCAGCCTGATTCCTAAAATCCGAATTCCATATGCTGTTAAAATCAAAACCTCCATCTAACGTAAGGCTGGAATTTGCTTCGATTTTATCACAGTCAATTTCACCTAATTTCCATTTATCAGTCATCTGTTGGACAGATTCCCTCAATGCCGCATTGGTTTCATTGCATTGATAGTAATAATCTGAATTATAATAAGTCCAGTCACTGTGGCTATCAGAATATTTTCTCATTCCTTCCTTTTCCATACTTGCTCTTGCAGCCTCATCTGCTTACGATCTGTGTATTATCTGCTTCATTGGTTCCAGATGTCTGGTGCTGACTTGTCCGATAGGTACGCATGGAAGTACAACATTCCTCAAAATAGGAATTAAGTTCCTCTCTGCTCACCTTTCCGGCATAAAATCGGTCATATGACTGGATATATCTTTCTGCGTATCATACCCAAAGGAATCTCCGAAGGTACTCTTGGGCATCCCTGTCACTACATTAAATTTTTGATAACAGTCACATACATATACCAGTGGTTCTGCCATTTTCTCAAAGTGTCTTTTCTGGTTTGGATTTCTTTTGTCAAATCCTTTACCTTTTCTTTGTATTCATCATATTTGCCTGCATCATTTACAATATTATTTACGTTGTTTGAAGCAAGCGCTCCGATGTAAAGTGTACTGTCTCTCATACATTATCCTCTCTAACTGCTACCAACTTACTTTTAGTTTTTCTAATTTTTCCAGAAAAGCAACATAAAACTCTCTTTCTTTCATATAAGCTCGCTGAACTTCGATACTTTTCGGAACATATTCCGTGGGTGATAAATCGTAAAGAGCCTGACTCGTTGCCTGAATTGCAGACTCTGTTGTATTTCCCAAAATGTCGATGTTATCCGCATCTCCATCTCCTTTAAGCTGTTTATTCAGCCTTTGCACCATCATCTGCGATATATAGCTCAACATTCCATTTTTCTTTATTCCCATGCCGTTTGCATTTACATCCTTAGCAGCTTCCATCCATGCATCTTTTACATCCCGTGGAGTATTCGGTCCAATCATATCAAATGCTTTTTCATCAAAGTCTGCTTCTTCCATATATGGATTTATATTTTCATTTTCCTGAACCACATTCTGTACTAAATTGAGGGATATTATCCTGCTTACGTCCAGTTTCATACGGCATACCATTCATAGAGTAATTAGAATTAATCTGCATAGTGCAAGTCCTCCTTATTAATCACGTGACACTTTATAATTAACATAATCACCGTCACTTTCATAATGGCTCATTAGATTTTTTGTTTCCTGAACATTGCCATACATTGCTCATTCCCATATAAGACACATTATTAAATCACACATTTTACGCTTTCATATCGAAGTTGCCTTGTGATATTATGTCTTCGTTTATACTGCCAGCCTTTTTCTTCACTAATTTTTTCTCGCCTCGCTACATGCCTCATAATATGTCATTTTCAATGCTGAACGCACCTGTGACTCTGCTTTTGTTTCTTTTCCTGCCAGCCTACTCCCCTGTATAAGTTAAAACTTCTTCATCTTCATTGTATACATGCCGAGCCTGTCCCTGTTCCCTGATATTTTGCATAAGGTATTCCAAACAGCATACAGATTTTTGTCTGCTTCTCAACTTCTTTCATTGCTGACATATTACCGGAATTCATTGATTGACTAAACTTTCAATTAAGCAGCTCTATCCGGGGCTACTTTGCTTACTTCCGCCTTCCGCAAATTCATAAATGCATTTCCCATATATTATTCTGTGCATCTTTTTGCCAGATCAACAATCTTCTCTTTTAAAGAATCGTTAATTTCCATTTGTTTTTCAGAAGATTTAGAAACATTTTTATTCGATGTGTTCCCACTTTTGCTTGTTATATAATTATTTGATATTTCCATTTAATTGAATCACTCTCTGTTGCATCTATATCCGCTATATCTCAACTTCCTCATCATCGGCAAAGGATTCTGTCCTGTCATCCAGTTCCATATGCATACAGCATTCTTGTAAACTGATATCTTGTATGTTCATCAAAATGATTCAGTGTCTCATCTTCTCCATCTCCATTGCAAAATCAACAAACTCATTTTTGCTGCCATCTTTTGTAGATATTTACCTGTCTTTTGTTATAAATGTAATTATAGGTGCTTCCTACTCCAGTTACATTCATAACATCCTCCATCTTTCCGCCTCATAAATATTTTATCTTTTTATTCGTCATTTCTCGTCTAATTCTGTATATCCATTGTCTGACTATTTTCTTTCTGAATTTTATTAGCGTTTGTTTTCATTATCAGATTTGCATTATATATAATTAGATATAATTAGATATTTTCATGTTTTTACCTTTCTGCCAATGCATCAAATGTTTAAACTCCGCTTTTCGTTATGTAACTATTGTTTCTAAGTCACAGAATACCATGCCCTTTTCCTATTATCAGCATCACATTGATAGGATATTAACTGTTTCATATCCTTTAACCCACCTTTACCATATAGGATGCTCAAAGTCATATCTGACACATTATTCCAGCCTTTTGACATAGTCGAAACTAAATCATGTATCAATTTTCATCTGCATACTCTTTTGGAACCTTTCCAGTATCTTCAACAGCATGATTAACTAAATCCAATATGTCCTCTCCTGACTCTACTACAATATATTTATGGTTAATATCCCTTACAGGTAAGGAATTATCATCTTGTTATGGCTGTTAGAATGAACATTGGATATCTTCTCCTTTCTTGGACTTCGCGTCCGTAACACAGACTATTAACCAGCTCCTCATTTCGCAGCGTTCGTTTTATGCAGGTTGAATCACCTCAGGTGCATTCATTGTCACAGTAGATTGAATAGGCAATGAGTAAACTATTTATCCATTACAATAAATCTTAGGTAACAAATTTATGAACGCAGTAGGTATCGATGTTTTCAAAAGGTAAAAGTATAGTTTGCTATTATGCGGCCTTTTGGCGAAATTGTTTCCACACCAGAATTAAACACATCCAGTGACATCAATTCGCGTAAAACTTATCAGTCTATCGAAGGTGAGTCAGATTGTAATGGAACATACCGGTTATTGAAGTCCTTGCCCATCATCAACTTTCGAGCAAATCTTTCGTTAATGCCATTAACTTAAAACATCAAGGATTTTGATGATTCCCTTCGTAAAGTCAAAACAGATAAAGCTGACTCTGTTAAAATTGCCCGATAATGCATGACAGAGTGGCAAAATCTGAAACAGTATAGCGTTATGGATGAATTACGCAATCAACTCAAAACCATGAACCGTCAGTTTGGCTTTTTTGAAGCTTTAGACGGCTATGAAGAATAACCTATCGGCATCCTTGATAAACCTATCCTGGTGTAATATTACACGACAGTCTGCACGTGACAGCCAGAAATGGTCGATTTTGCATCTTACTGGCATATGTAGACTGTGTCCGTAAAATGTCCATAAACGCTTTTATTGATGGCTCGCCAGTTACTGAGCACCAAAATTACAACTTCAATAAAGTCAAAGCTGGAAATCTGGAAAAACAAAGGAGCTTGTTCCTGTACTTCCCTGGATGACATTACAAAGCTTATTTATCAAACGGGCAGTTGACCAACCAACAGTTAAGCTATTACTGTTGAGTCGCTGCACTCTCATGAACAGAACTGCATCCAAGCTTCGGATTATCCGTTGTTGTTATGGCAATGAAGGGGTTGGAACGTCCTCGGTCCTCAACTGATGGCTGGATTGGTATGTTTCCCGTTCACTCCGCAAAGGGTGCCATTACTGCTTTTGCCGGTGTAGACCCTGGTGTTAACGAATCCGGCTCTTATGAACAGAAAAGTGTTCCAACTTCAAAACGGATTCTTCTGACCTCAGGAGAAACACTATTTCAGGTAATGGATGTCTTTAATCAAAACATCCACAAGATGATGTATCAGTTCTTAGACAAAACGGGCTCAAAGAAAGTATTATGTCTATATGACTGCCAGTGCTAACAAGTTTCTACGCATCTACTATGGACGAGTGAAGAATCTTGCATCTACCAGGAATTATCTACTATACCTTTCAGACCAGCACTGGTTGTGGTCTTGTTTTGATATCCTGTTTTCAACCTGTATAAATTCAAAGTTCTTCATTTTAGCCTTGACTTTTATTTGCAGGCTGTGTATGTACCATTTTCTCCTCAAACTATCTGTATCCAGTATAACTATACACCTGATGATAGCTTTTTTGATTCTTTGTTATCTGAGTACCATCTTTAATGTCGAATTAGTAAATATGCTTATAGAATTTTTTCCGTTATCTCCCACATTTAATGCATTTTATCCCGCATCTTTGTTTCTTCATCTACCGTCTACCGTTATTTCATAACTATATGGATCAACAGTAAAAGTACAATCTTTCGTAATGAAGATGTATCTACACAGCCTGCTTTAAAATATTTGGGGAATTTGCAATTTACAATGCTCTTTCAAATTGAATTTTATCAATCCACTGTCACCATCTACTTCAATTCCCCTAAACAAAGAATCCTGATAATTTACACCATTTATCTTTCCTGTTCGGCACATCTGCATTTCATAATTATATGCAATCCTTCGTTCTGTATCGTGTCAAATTAGTCTCATAATCTGAACTCTTATCAAAATACTTGGCATGAATATAATTTTCAGGATTGGAATGTGTTTTTGCTTCTGCGGCAAGCTTTGAATATTTTTCCGTTAATGCTCCCCTAAAAGCCTTACCTGTACTCATATATTCACTTGTTTTCGCATTAATCTGTGTCCCTGCATTATCAATTATTTTTTGATTTGTTTTTGGGCTGAAGCTATAGGATTTTAAGTCAATGCTTTTGTCAACATTTATGTGTTCTTCCGTTTGTATTTTTAAACTTTTCCCTTTGATGCGCTTATCGTTAAAAGTATCTCTTGTACCGCTGCAATGCCATCTTGACTTCTTGTAGTTTTTCGTTGTTGTAGCGTATTAATGAATGACTGATTGGTATAAATTCGACTATTAAAAAAAATATTCATAATATCACCTATATCCTTAATATGACTTATATCATGTTCCATTCTTTTATAATTTCATCGGCACTATTCTTCTCATATTTTATACGTTCTGCAACTACGATTTTTTGCACCAACTACGATTTGAGCACAAAAGGACGAAACGCCTTACGAATTCAGAAACAAATCTGCTACAAATTTGTTTCCATCCTGTTTTAATTGTAAATTCCCATCATACTTATCTATGCTCTGTTTCACATTTAAGAGTCCTATCCCTGCCTTTCCCTTATCTGATACCGGCATACGTTTTTCCATTTTACATTTCCACAACTGTTTTCTATGAACTACCGTCATCTTATGATAGGCACTGATTTTAATAAAATGTATTTTTCTCCGTCAACATTTGCAGCAGCTTCAATCGCATTGTCCAGCAGATTTCCGAAAATAGTTGTTATGTCTATCGGCTCTATGTAAGAATTCTACATTGTCTATCTTAATGTCCGATGTATCCCTTTCTCCTGCATGGCATTTTTTATCTGTCAGCAGAATGTTCAATATCGGATTCTCTGTGTAAGATATAGGAATCAGTGGTGCCAGTGTACTTCTGATTGCCTCTGCATATTCGCCAGCCGTATGCTCTCTCTGTTCCATACAAATTCTCGATAGCCCTGATATGCTTATCCATCATGTAATATCCGTATCTGATTATATTTTTCAGTCTGTGCCAGATAATACTCATACTGCATTTTGCCTGTTGCTCCAATGCGCGGTTTTCATGGGTGTTTCTTTTCGTCTGCCATTTTGACATAATACAAAAGATACAGGTCAATAAAACGATTACCGCTGATGACAGATAGCTTTTCTGCCCATCCCTAAATTCTGCACAATCACAAGCATATTGACCAGACTGTAAAACATGATTCCATATATGATATATGTTCTGGAACAGGCTGCCTCTGTCCTTTTATCAATCTTTATCAAAACATAGTATAGGAAAATCAGCACTATCTTTGAAAATGCCACTTCCAGACAATATTGCATGACAACATCAATATTTAAAATTCCACAAATCTGCAAAAACAGTGTAACAGAAGCACTCCCAGCGTTTCACATACAGACATACATAAAACCAGTACTTCTCTCAGTATTCTGCGGATTGGTCTAAATGCCAATATACCGTTACATCTATCAGCAGATTCAATATTGCAAAGTTCAGCATATTTATGTAATTCCCATCGCTATCTCTGCCGCTATATACAAAGTTCTTTGCTGCTTAACTTTTCTTATATCTTTCATTCATAAATTGAAAAAGAATTGTACAGATAATAAAACAGGAAAGTCCATTACATATCACAAGTAAAATCTTATCCATCTTCTATTCTCTCCTCTGGGTTTTCTGCAAAAATTTATTCATTTCTTCCCGAAAATCAGAGCTTCTTTTTGCAAGGGACAGTTCTTTCCATTGTCCAGATAAATATGAAATCCCTGTATCTTCTCAATATGTCTCACATTTATAAGACAGCCTCTGTGATTTACCGCAAAATCATATGGATGTAATTCTTCCACAAGATTTTCAAATGTACATTCACATTCATATCTGCAATCTTCCATAATAATTGCTGCTTTTCTGGATCTTTTTATGTACTCAAAATATAATATCTCGTTTAATTTCAAACAAACACAACCTGCTTTTGTTCCTGATTCATCTAGTATTTCAAATTCCTTTTCTATTTCCGGATATTTCTCCTGCCCCAGAATTTCCATAATCTGCGTTTTCATTTCTTCTTCATTGATCGGTTTACAGAAGAAACGCATGTACCTTATTAATCGCCTGTGCCATGTATTCTTCATAACTGGTGATGTATATAATTTTTATATCATGCTTTTTTTCTTTCAGCTTTCTTCCGAGCGTAATTCCGCCCAGTTCTTCCATGGAAATATCCAGTATTCCGATATCAATCTTGTCATTACTGTTCAGCAGCTCATTCGCCGACAGAAACGACCGTATCTGATACTGAACCTGATATTCTGAAAGAATCTTATCTAGCATCAGCGTCGCTTTGTCAAGATCTTCCTTATCATCATCACATATCACTACTTCTAACAATCCAATCTCCTCCCTGTAATAACTTTTGTTTTTCTATTATACCATATCGGCACTTTTTATAATTGCCGATATGGTATGATCATCAAAATTATTTTACCTTTCCCTCTGTCACGCTTCCTCGTGCTCTGTCTGCCATACGCTTTCGTTCCATGGTATTTCTTTCTGGCTTCCAGTTCCTCTAAGAATTCATCATATACACTCATCTTATAACGGATACTCTTCATCTTAGCCGCATCATATCCATCCTGTTCTTATATGCTTCAAACTCCTGTGACGTGTCCTCTGTTGGCGGCGGAAGCTGTCTGGCACGCTCCTGCAGTGACATCTTCGTATGATCTGGTGGTATCTCCTGCTCTTCTTTATGGGAAGTCGGTTCTGTCTGTTCTTCTAATGCTATTCCTGCCACTCCCGGTTAAATTCATCAAACGCAGCACCATAGAACACTTCCTCCTCGTCATCACGAATGTTCTCTTTCTCACAGAACCGGTCAAAGCCCTCATATACACTGATATCCCTTCTGGCTTTTCATATTCCTTTTGAACACTCCCTGCTGTGTCTATACCAACACTTTCCTTAACATCAGATATATCCCATTCCGCATAATCATCATATCTTCCGGATTCCTGCTCGATATCAGCCTTTATGCGTTCATACTCCAGTCTACTTTTTTCCTTCTTTTTCAGATATTCAGTTATCCCTGCGACAGTAAATCTTGCACCAAGCCTGCTCCCTCTGACCGCCATCGGCTTTCCTTTTTTATCCGTCCTGTATTTCAGGGCATAGGATATGGTATTGCCCCGGAGCCAAACATCCATCAGATAATACACCTTCGCATAATCAATCACATCCTGCAAAGTCTTATTCTCCGGTCTGTTCATGGCATTTCGCAGAAGCACCTTTATTTCTTCCCGAAACGACAGCTTATCACGCTTTTTCATCTGATATTCTGCGAAGCTCTGGCGCTCCCTGTCTTTATCCTTTACATAATAGCTGTCACGATACGAATGAACCAGTCCACGCTTCCTGCACTGTTCCCCGAAATATCTGCACATTTCCTTCAGCTCTGCCGGTCCCCGTCTGAAGGACTTTCCATCTTTCACATTGCAGTTGCTCACCAGAAAATGCACATGTGTATGTGCTGTATCTGTATGCACTGCAAACAATACCTCATATCCTTTTGAACAGAAGAACTCCCTCGCAAAATCCTCTGCTATTTTATATGCCTGCTCATAGGTCAGTCCGTCATTATCCTCCGGGTGAAAGGATATCGAAAGCTTCTGTGCCAGTATCTCCTTCTGCTTATACCTGCTGTACCTTTTGTCATGCATCTTTCTTGTTATAAGCAGGCTGTTTGCAAAGTTATCTCGGTTACAGCCGAAAGCTTTATACAGGTGTGGTTCTGTCTTTACCACACCATCTTCCACCTGCTCTTTTCTTCTGCCTAAAATATAATCGGCAGCACTTTTCAGCTGTGCCACCGATTTGCAATAGCTGTAATTCACATTTACATTGCCATATACATCGCCCATTACAATGTACCTCTCTTTCCTCTTTATTCTTGTTTATATACTTGTTTCTGCTGTCGTTTTATCTCATAACAACTTCTCTGTAATCTTCAACAGCAGGTCTTCTATCTTCTTTAAAAATACATTGGTTGCCTGAAACTGAATATCCGAGAACACTCCCGGATATATATTGATGGTATAAGCAATCTGGTTGATATTGACTCCCTGTTTCTTCATTTCATGCACTGCCTGTGCCAGCAGCTCCCGGATATCCTTTAGTGTCACACCATCCACACGCTTTCCGTCATATACATCAAGAAGATAGTTAAGGAAATCTGCATTTCCCTTATATCCGCTTGCTTCCTTTATCCTGTCAAATCTCTTTTTTAATGCTTCATCCACTCGAATGTAGATAACCTTGTCTCTTGCTCTGTTTGCCATATAAGTCCTCCTATCTGTCTAAAAAGTGTAATAGTCACTTCCTGTCACATGAAAAAAGCAGACACATGACATACATCACATATCTGCTCATTGCATCCTGTTATTCTGTTTTTATATCCATCTGGCTACATATCTGCCTGATGATATAACCCTTTACTGCGGGTGTGCCCTCTTTCTTTGACTGTGGCTCCACTTTTTTGTATGGATATAGCTATATCTGTAATTCCGGCTACATTCCGCCACATTATTATTGCCATATGCTGCCGCTTTTAAGCTGTACCGCAGCCATTGTTAAGAAATTCTCCGCAGGCAGAGCACATCATCCCATCTGTCAGCCTGCTGTAAAAAACACAGCAGACTTCCGAAAGCCATTCTGCGCTTACCGCTCCGACTGGCTTTCCCACATCTCTTTTTTTGCCAGAAGAAATCTCTCTCCTGTGTTTCGATGTGGTTGGGATGATATAGGCAGGTAGTACCGCTGGCTTGCCAACTCGTCAAAAAAAGGAAGCGAAAATGCCTTACGGCATCCCCGCTTCCTTTTTCTTCCTCATTGTCTTCACCATCGGTGCTACCTGCTTAAGGGGCACAGCCCCCTAAGAACCCCCACCGGATAAATATTGCCACCTGCAAAGGTGGTATCAATATTTTCCGGCTTTATAGCCTTCATCCCATAGAATCTTCTGCACTTTTGCTTTACACACCAAAGCTGTAATCAAGAAATTCATTATCCTCCGGTTCTTCCTCTGCTGATTCCCCCAGAACCGCTTCGGCAGTATGCCCCTGCTTAATTCTGCCATTTCCATTGCCATTTGCAGGGCTTGGCATTACCGGCATACCTGCATTTGCACCTGCCACAGTGCTCTGAAATCCTGCCGTAAGCACTGCCTGTTGCTGAATCAGATACATTCCCGCCAGTGTCGGAAGATTTGCCAATGTTTTTTCAGCCGCCTGCGCTACGATGCGTTCCACAAAAGCATCTTCTTTTTCCCTTGTTTCAAGATACGGATCACGCTTTTTTCGCAGATGCCTTTCGTAATAGTCATTGATGGCACAGATAACAAATTCATTCTGTGACTTAAACTCTTTTTCCACCTCATCAGAGTGAAGCAGGCTCCATGCCTGCATTGCACTCTCACTGTTCCGGTTAAATCGGACATTCTTATTCCATGATTTTTCTGCCATTTACATCGCCTTCTTTCTCTGCTGATGCTTTAAGATCATATAGCAGTAATACTCATACCCCTTTGCATTAGCTCTGATATCATGGTCAAATGTCACTCTGTCCATATCATACTCGCCAAATGCCTCTACAATCCTTGCACCACCGCCCATAACATACAGCCTCATCATCTGCTCATTGTACTCATAATCACGCAGCTTCTGGAAAATCTGCACTGCATACTCTTTTGCAGCTTCCACCATCAAACCTGCATATGGTTGTGCAATATCTGTCTCCCCAGTGCGGAGGAAATTCTCAATTACCTCGTGCATCAGTTCCGTTCCGGTATTATCACGAACCTTATTTAAGATAGCTTTCTCACACTGATACACTCCCAGCTTTTCTGTCCAGGACTTGCTTTCCATAGGTCTGCCATTGTTCAGATACATCAGGTTCATTGTTCCGTTTCCGATATCCACAAGAAGGTTCATTCCCTTGAAGTCTTTCAGGTTCTCCGCTACCGCAGAGTAGCACTGCGGCATTACCGTACAGCCTGTGAACTCCATTTCATAGGTTCTGTCCTTGTAGCCGACTTTTACAATTCTCTCTTTCATCATATAATCCCGGAAGGTATCTCTCTGTGCCTGCACCCATTTCAGCGGAAGTCCTACCGCAAGGTGGATACGGACAGCATTTCTTCTGTCCGTATAGCCTCTTGCTTCCAGCTCTTTCACAACTGCCGCCATTGTAAGCACATAGTTATCATCATCTGTCACTTTGTCTGTAACAAATCCTTTGTGTCCTTCCCCGATGATATAGTATCTGCCATTCCATTCAATAAAGTCTCTGGCAAATACCGGAGCCTTATCACTCACACTTACCGCAGTCGGAAATACCCTTCTTGCGGTCTTAAAATTACCATAGCCTGCATCTACTCCAATAATCAGACTCCCGTTCATCTTATATTCTCTGATTTTCTCTGTCATAATAAAATCCTCTCTTTCTTAAATTGCATATTTTTCTTTTACCTCTTCTGCTGTTGGGAAAATCCCGGTATCAACATATACTTTGTTTTCCCCGGCAACTACCTCTGCGATATGCGTATCATTATCTGCCATAAGCAGTTTTTCCGCTTTTGCACTCGCATTCTCCAAAGCTTCTTTTATCTCAGCCTCCTGCACCTTTGCACGGATTGCTTTTGTTTTTGGCATGAACTTTGCCCTGCGCCGCCTCTGATACATGGCATTGCGCTCACGAAGTCTTTGTTTTTCCTTTATTTCAGCCAGTTCTTCTTCCGTCAGTTCCTGTGCCGGAAGTTCCCACCGATGAAGTTAAGGTAAATCTCTATCTCCATCACACGCTCGCCATCAATCTTTTCCGCTTTGTGGACAAGTATCTTATCCACAAATTCATTGATGATGACAGGTGTTAATTCCGTGATATCCGTGTATTTATGGACTAGTGCCAGAAATTCCTCCGTCCGGTCTGTATCCTCGTCATACTGCGTAAGCTGCTCCCTGCATGTCTTAATGGACTGCTCCAGTTCTGCCTGTTCCTTTTCATACCCTGCCGATAGCATTTCATATCTTTTGTCAGGCAGTCTGCCAAGGGCATTGTCCTCATACACTTTTTTAGAAGGATATCAAGCTCTGCATACCGCTTCTCCTGATGCTTTAACGCAGCCTTCAGCTTCTTCGCCTCACTCTGTTCCCGGATTTCTGATGCACTGCGGATGCTTTCGACAAATGCTCTCTCATCCATCCTTACACTTTTACACGCATACTGAATGGTTTCAAGCACAAGCTGGTCAATCACCTTTGCCTGTATATTGTGCGAACAGCAGACCTTTCCTGACTGGTCATGGCTGTTATTATAATTGCCGCAGTTATAACAGGCTGGAGTTGTTCTGACACTGCCATCCGGCAGTCCTCTCCAGTTTCTTCCGGCACGCTTTCCCTCATTACGATAATGCATCTTTCCACCGCAGTCCGCACAGAAAATCTTACCCACAAACGGATTTGACTCGCCCTCTGTGTTTATCCTGCGTTTGGTCTTTCTAAGCTCCTGCACCATATACCATGTTTTTCTGTCAATGATCGCCTCATGGGTATCCGTAAAGACCACTATCTCGTCACTATCATTTTTTACAGCAGTCTTATCCTTATAGGAAAGCTTCTTTGTACGGAAATTCACAGTATCTCCCATATACTCCGGTTTTTCAAGCATTCTTACGACACTTACTCCTGCCCATTCATATGGCTTTGACATATCACACCGGTTCTTGTAACATCCATATCCCCGCTTTGCCTGATAATATGAAGGTTTTTCCACCTTTTCCTCAATCAGTATCCTTGCAATCTGATATGGTCCGATTCCCTCAACTGACATCCGGAATATCCTGCGGACAACTGCCGCAGCTTCCTCGTCAATGAGCCAGTGATTCTTATCTTCCGGATCTTTGATATATCCGTATGGCGGATTGTTGGTAATTGGTTTCCCGTCCCTGCCCTTTGCCTGCAATACCGCCTTTATCTTGCGGCTGCAGTCACGCAGATACCATTCATTCATGATATTTAAAAAAGGGGCGAATTCGCTGCTGGTGTTAATATCACTGTCAACACCATTAGAGATAGCAACGAAATGGACACCTTTTTCCCGAAAGAATACCTCCGTGTAAAATCCTACCTGTAGGTAATCCCTGCCGACTCGGCTCATATCCTTTACAATGACTGCGCCAATGCTTCCGTCCTCAATCTGCCGGAGCATTTCTTTCCATCCCGGTCTGTCAAAATTCCCACCGGAATATCCGTCATCTGTAAAATGCACCAAATCGGTATATCCATTACTCTTTGCATAGTCCTCCAGCATTTTCTTCTGGTTCACTATACTGTTGCTGTCTCCCGCAAGCTCATCGTCCCTTGAGAGTCGCTCATAAAGAGCAGTTATTCTGTTTTTCGATTTGTCAGTTGTCTGTCTGGTTCTGTTCATGCCAAACTCCCTTCCGGCAACTGACTCATTTGTGGTAGCTCTATCTTATCATAATCCGCTTTCTCTGTCAGCACCTCTCTTGAAATAATGTGGGAAATCTTGTCCGAAAAGGTATCTGTACTGTTTTCACTCGTTAATACCCTGATTTTGTAAACTGTCCCACCAATCCTGCGATAAAAAAATCCAGCTTCACATGAGCCGGACTTTCTATCGCCATTATTTAGTTTTTCTGCCTCCATAATCAATCCTTGCCTTTCTCTCTGATAAAAATTATAATTGTTTCATGCTTCCGCTTCGTGTAACCGAAGCTTTTATTTATCCATACTTCATAGCCTTTTTGCTCCTTTCTGTAATTGCTTTAGTAATAAAAAGAATTACTCTCTTCACTAATAGGAGAAATACGGCTACAAAATCGGAAGTGTTTTGAAATTATTTTGAAAAATTTTTAAGGACTGATTAAATTGCCAAAATATGAGGAACTAAAAGCTTTCCGCAAACAAAACTTAATACCGGCATACAACGATTCTTCCAGTGAGAAAACTATGCTGCACAGGAAGCTCGTGCATTGGCAATCAGCCGTCTTGAAGAAAGTGCACGAACCGAGGAAGAATTTGCAAATGTTATATCGTGGTGGGATAAACTTGATGACAACAGGGAACGCAGAGAGCGATACCATGAAATCGGACGCTCTGAAGTACCGCTTGAATGGCACGCCTCTGATTATGTCCTGCCCGGTAATGCCAACTATGACATGGTACTGTGGCAACAGATACTTGCCGGCGATTTTATTGATTATATCTTTGATGAGCCGGATTACATCCATGAGCTTGTACGCAGTCAGGATTTATGCCTGATATTAAAGAATATGAAAGAACACCAGAAACAGCTTTTGTACTATGTGATTGTCCGGTCATACTCCACTCTCCAATACGCTGAGCTGAATGGAAAAACAGACCGCAATGTGCGTGGTGGGAAACTGCCATAAAGCAGATAAGAAAGAAATATAAGACTGCTCTCGAAACAAGGCTGCTTCATCTGCCTTGGACACTTACATTGGACGAAAAATATTTTCTTTTGAAAACGGGGTAAGAACTAAAGACGAAAAGAATTCTGAAAAACAGTGACTATGCTGCCTGAAATATATAACAGGGTAATATGATACTTTTAATGTTTTGTCAAAAAAAATTGCGTTGAAATTTCAGAATGATAACCCTTGACCTATAATGTGTAATCGAATAGAATTGTTAATAGATTACAGTTTCTTTATATAGAAGTTATACGAATTGAATTTCAGACGATTGCTCTGATTCCAGTGAAATCAGATTGGAGGCTTTTCATGAAAAATCTATTTGAACATACCAGTTCCCCATGGATACGGTACAGCAGTTATGAATACCGCACTGCCGAAGATGGAACTTTGTATATTGTAGTATCTGCGGATGCCAAACCAGAAATGTATAACCCTATGAAAGATGCAGAATCACTTGTACTGGCTGCTGTCAATATCGGTTTGCAGGTCATGCATAAAGCACCAGAAGATGAACTGAAAAGTATGGTTCTTCGTTTCATCAATTCCTACGGATTTTTAGGCTTTATGACTGCACTTCCGACAACTGCGGAATTTATCACCTATGAATCTGTATATCTTCCAAAAAACCATTTTATTAAAGAAGAATCTCTATCAACAGAAAGTTATCTCGATTATTTTTATCCGTTTGATAAGATGGATTTTCACAAAAAAGGGGTAGAATCAAGTTGGTCGGTATCCGACAAGGATGGCATTGCAATCGCACTTGCAACGGGAAAGAATCCACAGGCTGTTACGATGAGTTTTCAGAAAGAATATGCAGAACGCTATGACTGGCTGGTGAAAGAATTTTCCGACTGGGCATTTACCTTTACCACAAGTTTCTTATATTATATGGACTACGACAGTCTTGATGAACAGACAAAAAAACTGTATCGTCAGGGTATATCTGCATTTGGCGGAATATCCCCGACTTACCATATCTCATTAGCGGAAAATGCCCCGGTTATCGTATGGAACTTCCATTCCCTGCTCGTCATGATCCAGATGTGCTTTTCTTTTATGCTTACGGATTCTGACTGCGATATGAAGCTGTGTAAGCACTGTGGCAGGGCATTTATCGCAAGCCGTAAGGGAAATGAGTTCTGCTCTCCGAAATGCAAGAATCAGTATAATGTCTATAAGACAAGGGCTAAGAAAAATAAAACAGATGAATAATGAATAAATGACATATCTGGAGGAAATACTATGGACAATATGATTAGAATTGATAAAGATTATATCGAATGGCTGAAACATGTTAAAAAAAGATTTAAAAATACACAAATAAAAGCATCTATCAAGGTTAATGACGAGTTGCTTAGGTTCTACTGGTCAATCGGCAAGGATATCGTTAACATGCAGGCTGAAAGCAAATGGGGCGGTGCTTTTTTTGAAACTTTAAGTGAAGATTTAAAAAAGATGTTCCCAGGTGCAAAAGGATTTTCAACCACTAATTTGAGATACATGAAAAGATACTACAATTTATTTGGTGAAATTCTGCCCCAACTTGGGGCAGAATTACCGGAGGCTACAAATCTGCCTCAAGTTGGGGCAGAAATATATGCCATTCCATGGGGACATATAAAATTAATTGTTGATAAATGCAAAGATGAACCCGAAAAAGCAATGTTCTTCGTTGATGAAGTAATAAAGAATAACTGGTCAAGAGCTGTTCTTCTAAACTTCCTTGACACTAATCTATATGAACGCCAAGGCAAGGCAATAAGTAATTTTCAAACAACACTACCGGCTTACACCGGTGATTTAGCTCAGGAAATAACAAAAGATCCTTACAATTTTGATTTTATTGCTTTAAATCGTGACTATAACGAAAAAGAATTAAAAGATGCCCTGACCGAAAAGGTTATGAATCTTTTAATTGAAATGGGAAAAGGGTTCGCCTTTGTCGGTCGAGAATACCCTTTACCTATAGAAGGCACAGAGGAATATATTGATTTGTTATTCTACCACCTAAACCTACATTGTTATGTCGTAGTAGAGGTCAAAATAAAAGAATTCAAATCTCGTGATATTGGTCAGATAGGTACTTATATAAACATTGTTGACGATATTGTCAAAATGGATTCCGATGGAAAAACTATTGGCTTGATCATCTGCAAAGAAAAAAATAATGTATTAGCCAAATATGCTGTTAACAGTTCCAACAAACCAATAGCAATTTCAGCATACGAATTATCGGATTTCTTACCAGAAAATCTTGCAACATTACTGCCTTCAACGGATGAGCTGGAATCTCGATTACTGCTAGATGAAGCAGTCAATGAGAATGATAATAACAACCAATAGCTCCATTCTCGTATATATGGTAAGACAAAGCAGGAACCATGACGATTCCTGCTTTATTCTTATCTATAAATCAGATCATGCAACACTACTTCCTCTGCTCTGCTCCGGATGTTATTCATCTTCCGCACCCATCCAAGCTGTTCTACTGACTTCAGATGCTCCGTCACACCTTCACGCTCAGCCATTCTTACCGTAAGCATATCCATCATGTCATTGCATTCCATATCTACTTCTTCCAGATGTTTCCACAATTTTTCCGTAAGAACCAGATGTGTATACATGGCATGATGATTTTCAAACAAATACCTCTGTCGCATTCTGCCATATTTGCCAATCTGATAATTGCTTCCATCTTCCAATTCCAAATCTGGAATCAATACATCGCCTTCCCAATGATATGTTAACTCCATACGCTGCTCCTTCCTTTGTGCTAAATGTTTACAGTTTCAATTAAAAGAGTATCACCTTCTTAATACAACATCTGCAATCTATCATTCACCACAAATGAGCCAGCCGCCTATGTTGTGTTATATTAGCAGATGGAGGTTTCCGCTAAACAACACTGTTTTGGGAAATCTGACATCTACACTTCACAACATATCACTTCCAATCCGTATTCTTGTAAAATCAGGTTTACAGTCCCAGCAGCTGTTTCTTCTTCGCTTCGAATTCCTCTGCCGTGATAACGCCTGCATCCAGCAGTGCCTTATACTTGGGCAGTGCCACGGTGGGATCCTCTGTCTGTACCGGTGCAGCCTGCGGTGTACTCTGGGTGTGCTGGCTCTGTGTGGAGGCATGGGGATCTATTACCTGTTCCTGTACCTGGGGATCGATGATCTGCATCAGATTCTGTGCCAGAGCATGCAGTCCTTCCGTCTTCTGGGTATAATCATCCAGATAATCGATGGTGCTGGGCCGATTGGAATCGAACTTCGGTGCTCCTGTCTCTATGTAGAAACTCTTCCAGTAAGGATGATCCAGTGTGATCTCCACAGCGAATTTCTCCACCGGATTCGGAATATTAAAGTCCGGCTCGGTCATACGGTCTCTGTAATCCGGATCATCTCTTCTGAAGTTATCGTCTCTTCTGCTGTCCTCCATACTGCGACGCATTTCCTCCATCATCTCATACTGATGACGCAGCATTCTGTATTCGTCGATCCTGGGCTTTAACTCATTTAAACGTTCCTTGATATCACTCTTGCAGCTCCGGAAGTTCCCCTTTTCTCCTTCGTACAATACCTCGCCGTCCTCCAGAATACGGAAGGACTTAATGTCGGAGGGCTCCAATGCAAATGCCGTGTCAACAACTCCCAGCCGCAGCAGCTGATGATCCATATCCAGCAGCAGACTGCCCTTGAAAAAGCCGAAGTCATAACGGTAAGTCTCCGTGAAACTGTCACGCAGAGGCTTATTGGCATCATAACAGTTGATATATTCCCGAAATTCATCCAGCGTCATGGAATTCAGTACGCCGTCCGGCAGATCGATCTTGGCTGCACACTCCTTACAGAGATTCTGCCCTTCCACTGCGGATGCCAGCAGTCTCGGTGTCGGATTTCCGCAGATTGGACATAACTTTTTGTTGTTTGTAAATAATCCCATCGTTTTACCCTCCTTAAGAATGTATGTGGATTACATGATCTCAATTAACTTTTTCCGGTGAAACCCGCAGATTCCCGCTGCTATACGATCCGGTATTCTGTGAAGCATACTATTGTAGTTTTCCACGGAATCGTTATAAATCAGTCCACTGGTCTCCACCATATGTTCATAGCTTTTTGCTGCTTTCCAGTACTTCTGATAAGTCTCCTGTGCCTGCAAAGCGGCATGCCTTCAAGATCTCTGCAATTTTTTTCTGTACTCTCAATAATTCTCTCTGTTGTTCTGCCACCCATTCCGGCAGTCCGGCCTCTCCGGCAGTCTGTGCACTCTCCAGCGAATGTTTCATTCTCCGGAAAGTCTCCGCATCCATGGTCTGTCCGAGAAACTCCGCCAATCCTTCCAGTGCCTCCCGCTCTGCGGAGAGCTGTACCAGAGTCTGGTACATGGCATTCCGGATATTTTCTTCCTGTGTCTCCAGCTTACGCCGCACCGACAATAGCCAGACACCAAAAAGGGAGGCAAGCAGCAACACGATAATCACAATTTCCATCGTTAACTCTCCCTCCCCTTTTCGTCTTTTTAAGATCTTTTCAAACTATCTTACTGTACAAAATAAAGTCCGTCATAACCATTCATATCAGACATAGCGATCAGTGTTACAGTATCTCCCACCTCAGACAAAAATCCGGCATAGGTAACCTCTGTTCCACCAAAATCAAGTGTCATCTTGATAGCTGTGTTGTCATCGGAATACTCATAAGTACCTTCTGCATTTCCGCCGCCCTGTACCATGGTAACTGCACCGTCTTCACCAAATACAAGCTGTAAGGTACCGCCATAAGTCTCCAGTGTTGCGTTCAGATCCTCTTATTCCATCTCAACACCATCGATCATACCGCCGGCAAAGTTCCATTCCGTACCACTCAGATCCGGGATTTCCATAACTGCCACCTGTAACAGGGGACCGCCCTCTGCTTCTGTACCTGTCTCTGCTACAGTCTCTGTGGGAGCTTCTGCCACTTCCTGGGTCTGTACTTCCTGGGTCTGTACTTCCTGGGTCACTTCTTCGTTGGTGTTCTCCACAATTACCTCTTCCTCACCGCAGGCTGTCAAAGACAATGCCAGTACCAGTCCCATTGCGCATGCAAAATATTTTTTCTTCATAATTGTTTCCTCCTTCTTACAACAGTTCTCTGTTGTCTGAAGATAGTGTACCTTATTTTTTCCATTTATGACCGTTTTTGACACCAATCGACCCAAATATGACATGAAACGACCGGAGAAAAAATTCTCCGGTCGTTTTATGCTAAAAATGTCTGGTTTTTACGAAAGAAATAGGAAAAAAATTTGTCTTTCAGTTCCGAATATTTTCCATGCGGAATCGGGATCTGGGTACCGTCCGACAGGATCACTGCTTTGTTAGATATGCTCTTTACATAATCCATATTGATCATATATGACCTGTGGCAACGGACAAAGCATTCATAATCCTTCAACTGTTCGCACAAATCGTCCAGTTTACCAACGCTGTCCAGTACTTCTCCGTCCTCTTTGTGAAGCAGCAGATTTCTCCCCGTTACCTCGCAATACTTCAGTTTGTCCAGTTCCAGCCTTGTGATTCCCGTCTTACATCGCAGGATCAGACTGTTCTTTTCATTCCTGAGGCACTCCCTGAGTACCGAATCCATCAATCGGTAGAAGCTCTCCTGCCAGATAGGCTTCAACTGATAAAAATAGGCCCCCACTTCATAGGAATCCACAGCGTATTCCGAAGAGGATGTCAGATAAATGATCTTCACCGAAGTATCATACTTACGGATCTCTCTGGCGGCACTGATTCCATCCTGTCCCGGCATCAGAACATCCAGAAATATAATATCCAGCCGGGTCCCCCGCTCTACTTCCGACAGCAATTCCAGCGGACTGTGAAATGCTGCATAAGTAATATCCTGATTCCGTTCTACCCGATATCTGTCCATCAGAACGCTTAATTCCTTAAGTACTGACAGATCGTCATCACAAAAAGCTACTTTTATCATGATTCTTCCTTTGCCGCACAAACCGATGCAGCTCATTCGTTTTATCGTATGTGTCTTGACATGTTTTTCTACGCTTATTACAATAATTATATCCGTACATCGATGTACGATGCAAGGATAATTTTGAGAAAGGCATATTTTTGATGTCATCAAACGAAGAAAACGGAAAAAGTGAAAAAAGACTGATGTCCATCGGAGAAGTCTCCAAAGCGATCGGCATCACCAGAAGAATCATATTGAACTACGAAGCCAAAGGTCTCCTGCTTCCGGATAAAAAAGAAGGAACTGCCGGGAATCGCTATTATACCCCGGATTCCATCTCCCTGATCCGCTCCATCCGGGTACTGCAGAATTTAGGGCTGTCCCTGGATGAGATCTCCTCCTATTATAATGGATCCACGGATCTGGAACCATTGATCGAACGTCTGGAAGCCTTACGAGACGACCTGACGCAGAGTATCGAGAAGTTAAAGCAACGTACTGCGTCCCCGGCTGCTTCCGTGATACAGTTTCTTACCCTCCCCGCCCAGACGGTGTACTGCCGCAAGGGGGCTTTTAACGGAGTGGAAGAACGCAAAGAATTCCTGCGGGAGGTCTTCATGGAAGCCATTCATCTGTACGGCTCCGACAGCAGTAAGCGGATGTTTTTCATTGAGTACAATCTGGAACATCCGGAAGAATTCACCTGTTGTATCTCCGTACCTCCTGCCAGCAAGGGAGAACATGTGGTGCATCTGCCGGAGCAGAAAGCTCTCGGCATCTTCTATCACGGCTGTTACGAATCACTCCCGGATGCCCGTAGAGAACTGTCTGCCTACGCAGCTGTGCAGAATCTGTCTCTGTCAGGCACGGTACGGCATACTTATCTGGAAGGTCCTCCCCAGCATAAGGATCCGGCGAATTTTATCACTCAGGTGGCTCTTGTTTTACAATGATTCAGTCAAACAGGATTTCCTCCACCGTTACGAACTGAAAGCCTCTTTTCTGCAGAATATCCACTACTTCCAGTGCTGCGGTGACAGAAGTCTCATAATAATCATGCATCAGAATAATATCGCCGTCCCCCGCCTTCTCCACCACTTTGGACGCAATACAGTCTGCATTGTGGGAACACCAGTCCAGAGGATCGATATTCCACAGAACCGGGAACATATTCAGTTCTTTCTCAAAGCTTTTGTCCCAACTGCCGTAAGGCGGCCGGACAAAGCTTATTTTCTCCCCTGTGATTTCTTCGAGAATTTCATTGGTCTGCACCAACTCCTCCCGAAAGGTCTCCCGGTTGCGGGAAGTGAGCTGTATGTGACTATAGGTATGGTTCCCGATCAGATGTCCTTCGTCCTGTTCTCTCCGGATAATGTCCGGGTAATTCTCCGCATTCTCTCCCGTCACGAAAAAAGTAGCTACCACTCCCCGCTCCTTCAATCCATCCAGAAGCTGTTCCGTATACTTCGGATGCGGCCCGTCGTCAAAGGTCAGCGCGATCTTTTTCGGTTCTCCTGATGTCCCGCACACGCCAGTGTCTGTTTCTATATAGGTTCCATATGACTTCTGCTCTGCGTATCGTTCCGTTCCCACTGCCAGACACAAGATTCCCAGAAGCATGTCAAAGATCAGAATTCCCGCCAGTATTTTTTTCATTTCAAGCCGTCCGTTTCAAGCTTTCACAGAATATATATGCATTCTCAAAGTGACCATTCCTGCTGCCGCAATAAAACATGCTTGCAAAGGAGACCCGAGACTCTCATCTCCCGGATCTCCTCTGTATGTTACTTTTTTATTTATACTCAGATCTTGAATACGGAAATCTCGTTCTTAAGTCCTTCCATATTCTCATCCAGTACACTTGCAGTAGTGCTCAGCTTCTCCACATGGTTCAGAAGCTTATTGGCCACATCGTTGACGGTCTCGGCACTGCCTGCGGTCTCCTCAATGATATCGGAGATATTCTTCACGGCTGCCACAGCAGCGCTACGCTCACCGTCTGCCTTCTCCGTGCTTACCACGATATCTTTCAGTCCCTCGATCAGCTGGCCCATACGCTCCTGCATCTCGCGGAATACTGCGATCACTTCTTCCACAGCTTTGGTCTGGAGTTCTACCATTGCTTTCGCCTGGCTTGCACTCTCCACGCTGTTCTGGGTCTGGGCTGTAATGTTGGCCACATTGTTGCGGATCTCGCCGGCTGCCTTTGCAGAATCATCTGCCAGCTTACGGATCTCTTCTGCTACTACAGCGAAGCCTCGTCCAGCCTCTCCCGCTCTTGCTGCCTCGATAGAAGCATTCAATGACAGCAGGTTGGTCTGCTCTGTGATCTCTGTGATCGTAGCTACGAAACTGTTGATGATCTCAGATTCCTTGCGAAGAGATTCGATACTCTCACTCACTTTCACAGTCATCTGTGTTGTCTCGCCAGCACGATCACCCAGTACCTGTACGATCTCCATTCCCTTGTTGATCATGCCTTCCGTCTCGCCTACCAGCTTCTCCACACGTTCTACCACATGGCTGACTTCCTGGATCTCATTGGAGAGGATATCGGTCTTCTCCACGCACTCCTGTGCATGTCTGGACTGTTCTTCCATACCTTCGTTGATCTCACCGATGGCACGGGTAATATCCTGTGAATACTCATGAATCAGTTCAGAAGCCTGTCCCACGTTCTGTGCAGACACTTCCAGTTCTCCGGTAGCATTGCTTACCTGATTGACCAGCTTCTTCGTATTCATGATCATGTTGGTAGCCGAGCCTGCCAGATCCTGGAACTCATCATGTCCCTTGGCAGATACGGTAACCGTCAGATCACCCTTCGCCACATCACCGAACTTTCTGGAAATGCGTCTCATGTTATTCTCAATACCTGCAGTGATAAAGATACCTACGATCACTACGATCACACATGCCAGGATCACCAGACCGATGGTCATGTTGCGGATCTCGGTAGCCTGACTGGTCACTACTCTCATAGGTACCAGTGCACAGGTGGTAAAGCCGATATCTGCACTGTGGCTGTAAATGAAAAGATACTTCTCACCCTGGAAATCTACCTCCGCAGTACCTGCATCCGCTACTGCCTCATCCATGACAGCTGTATAATACTCCTGTCCGGAGAATACATTTCCCTCTTCCGGAAGGACACTTTCTTTTCCTTCTTCTACATTCTCAACAACCAGTTCTCTGCCTCCGGGAGTTACAAATCCGATGATACTGCCGTCTCCGATATCGATCTCTTCCATGAAATCCGTAATAGCAGAAGGCTTGATATCGATGACAACGCAGGCATTGTTCGACTGGCTCATCATTTCGAAGGCCATAATATAATCTTTTTCGGTCTCCGTTACCTTTTCATCCAGTACAGGATGACTGTCGATCCACTGCGGGATACTTCTTCTGCCTTCCCCGCTTGCCACGTCTTCCTTGTACTCATCAAGGAAACCGTCCACACCGGATGAAAGCTTAGTGGACAGAAGGTTTACTCCCTTCTTGGGAATAATGTGCATGTGGCTGATGAACGGGTTGGAGGTCTGCACCGAAAGAAGGTTGGACTTCGTAGATGTCAGGAAATTCAGCTTATCCACGGGATTATCTTCGAACATTCCCAGGAAATATTTCCGCAGATCATCATCGTAAGCATATTTCAGACCCTCTGAGCGGATAAAATCACAGCTCATATTCAGATTTTCCGTGGCCATACGCATCGTCTGTAATGTGGAATCGGTGAATTTCTCGCTTAATCCTTCTGCGGATTTCTGGTATGCTGACACACCGATGATCACCATAAACACAATAGGCACCAGGAAACATACAACGATCTTGTTGCGGATGCTGAGCAGTTTCGAGCTCTTTCCACTCTTTTTCTGCTTCGGAGCCTTTTGCTTCTTCTCCGCAGATGCCTTCTTTCCCTTCACTGCCTTTTCAGGCTTCGGCTTCTTTTCGGAAGTCGTCTCTTTTTTCCCCGTAAAAAGAGATTTCTTTGGTTTTTCAACATTCGTACTCATTTAATACCCTCCGGTACTTGTTATAGATATTTAAAATTATAGCATAATAATTACCAGAATGGAACAACATTTTCTGCCATTTGTTATGCTTTTTGTATATTTTTAGTTAAAATTTATCTTCGTCAGAAAGGTCTCAGGGAACTTCTCTTCCTCCGCCAGATTTAGGATACGTATCTGCAATTCCTGCCGTTTTCGAAGGTCATCCCCACCATCTGGCAATGTTCCTTCCGCCGTTTGCTTTCCACCTGCTGTAAGGATCCGACTGCCCACCATGGCTGCACCGCTCAGTGCCGTATTGCCGCCGGTCACCGTGCAATCTGCCAGTTCTTCCGGAAGCAGCCCGATAGCCACAGCCGCCTTCGGATCCAGATAATAACCGAATCCTCCCGCCAGCACCACTTTCGAAATGTCCGAAAATCTTATGCCATAGCTGTCCGCCAGAATCTCAATGCCTGCGGCAATGGCTCCTTTTGCCAGCTGCACTGCACGCACGGACTCCTTCGTCACCAGCACATCGCCGATACGGACTCCTTTCGTAAAATAAGGTTCCTTCAAAAGACCCTGTCCGTCCATCAGCCCCTCTTCCAGAAGTTTTTGTAACAGTCTCACCATATCCGCGCCCCAGATGCCCCGGTTGGCTCCGCCTTCGAAAGCAGGGCCAGCCGCCGTGGCACAGGCATGTAATCTGTGCCGGTTTCCCAGTGCCATCTCCCCGTTGGTTCCAAGATCGATGAGCAGGGTGGAGGCCTCCTGTTCCAGCATTCCACTGGCCAATATTCCGGCAGTAATATCGCCGCCTACAAAGGCTGACAATCCCGGTATGATATGACAGGCCACTCCTGCAATTTCTGTCTCCACTGCGCCGCTATGACTGACTGTAAAAGGTGCTTTGCCCAGTTCCTCCGGATTCCAGCCCATGAACAGATAGGTCATGGTGGTATTTGCCGCAACGACCATCTGCAGAGTCTCCTGCGGCTGCAGCTTTTTGGAAAAACGCTGCACTCCTTTTTCCATGAGGTCACGGACTTTTTTCTGCATATCTGCCGCTTTTCCCGGATCCTTTGCTGCCTCTATCCGTGAGAGCACATCGGCACCATAGCTGACCTGGGGATTCACACTGGGAAAGCTGTCCACCACTTTACCGGTCATGTCATACAACTGCATGGCAATGGTAGTGGTACCAATATCCACAGTCATCAGCCGTTTACCGTCCGGATTTTGTAATGTTAACGGAGGAAGTTCCAGCTTTTCCGTCACCACCTGCATCCCCCGGATCACTCCTGGACATCTGCCACAACCGGTACAGATCAGGCATCTGGTTCCCTTTTTTCCTGTGGGATTGGTACTGCTCGTATTATACAAACTGATTCCTCTCTTCATCGTAATGATAGTCAATGGCTGCCAGTTTATCTGTGATCTCCTGTTCCTTCACATCCAGATCATCGCAGAGCTGTTTCAGGCTTCCGTAGAAATCACGGAGTTTTAAATTTATAAAGCTTAATAACATTACGGGATCCTGTGGTATCATAACGTTTTCCTCTCTTTTCCTGTTTTTGACAGAGTTATATTGTAAACGAAAGGAGCAAAAATGACAAGTATCATCATCTTTGCTCCTGTTTTATTTTACAGATTATTGATTTTTCGATCCTTTTTCGCACTTGGCGGCCAATTGATCATTCTCCACGGTAATGACAATGGTATCGCCTTCTTCTACCTGATCTGCCAGGATCATCTTGGCTGCCAGGGTCTCCACGTACTTCTGGATATAACGCTTCAAAGGCCGTGCACCGTAGACCGGATCATAAGCATTGTCCACGATATACTGCATAGCTTCCTCCGACAGACGGATGGTCAGCTGCTTATCCTCCAGACGTCTGTTCAGATCGGCAATGATCAGATGAATGATGCCGCCGATATTGTCCTTGGTCAGAGGCTTGAACAGGATCGTCTCATCCAGACGGTTCAGAAATTCCGGACGGAAATGAGCCCGCAGGTCGTTCATGACTGCCGCCTCTGCCTCCGGCTTGATGGTGCCGTCTTCGTTGATACCGTCCAGCAGATAGCTTGCGCCGATGTTGGAGGTCATGATCAGTATGGTATTCTTAAAGTCTACGGTACGACCCTGAGAATCCGTGATACGGCCGTCATCCAGTACCTGTAACAGTACATTGAATACATCGGGATGTGCCTTCTCGATCTCATCGAACAGTACCACGCTGTAAGGTTTTCTCCGGACAGCTTCGGTCAGCTGACCACCTTCCTCATATCCTACATATCCGGGAGGCGCTCCGATCAGACGAGAGACAGAATACTTCTCCATGTACTCACTCATATCGATACGTACCATATTATTCTCATCGTCGAACAGTGCTGCCGCCAGACTCTTGGCCAGCTCCGTCTTACCGACACCGGTAGGTCCCAAGAACAGGAAGGAGCCGATGGGCTTGCTGGGATCCTTGATCCCGGCTTTGGAACGGATGATGGCTTCGGTGACTTTGGTCACACCTCGTCCTGACCCACCACACGTTTGTGCAGTTCTTCGTCCAGATGGAGGGTCTTGTTACGCTCACTCTCGGTCAGTTTGGCTACCGGAATGCCGGTCCAGCGGGACACAATGCTCGCGATCTCCGCTTCTGTTACTTTTTCATGAATCAGGGTACGATCAGATTCCTTAATCTTTTCTTCTTCCTGTTTTAATCGTTTCTCCTTTTCGGGTAAAATACTATTTTCTATCTCACTGTATTTTGCGAAATCCTGATTACGATAAGCAATCTCTTTCTCATCTTTAATTTGGTCGATTTCTTTACGTAGTTCTGAAAGCTTATCCGCAGATGCCTTTTCATTATCCCACTGAGCTTTTTTCACAGAAAATTCTGCCTGCAATTCAGCCAGTTCCTTTTCAGATTCTTCTAGCCTACCCTTACTCAGTTTATCATCATCTTTCTTCAAGCCCTCAATTTGTCCCGTCAGCAAATTAATTCTTCTATTGAGTTCATCCATGTCAGCTGGCATTGTATCCATTTCGGTCTTCACCATTGCGCATGCTTCATCAACCAAATCAATTGCTTTATCTGGAAGAAAACGATCCGAAATATAACGCTTGGACAATATAGCCGCACTCTCCAAAGCATTATACATTATTTCAACTTTATGGAAGTTCTCAAGTTTCGGCTGTAATCCCTGTAAAATAGAAATTGTTTCTTCTACAGTTGGTTCCTCTACCATTACAGGTTGAAAACGTCTCTCCAGTGCCGGATCTTTTTCAATATATTGTCTATACTCATCCAAAGTAGTCGCACCAATACAATGCAACTCACCACGAGCCAGCATAGGCTTTAGCATATTACTTGCATCAAGCGCTCCATCTGTTTTTCCAGCACCAACAATGGTATGCAATTCATCGATAAACAAAATAATCTGTCCATCGCTATTTTTCACATCTTCCAATACAGCTTTCAGACGTTCCTCAAATTCACCTCTGTATTTTGCACCAGCTACCAGTGCTCCCATATCTAGCGCAAAAATCTTTTTATCTTTTAAGTTCTGAGGTACATCATTATTAACAATACGCTGTGCCAGTCCTTCTACCACTGCAGTTTTACCTACACCAGGTTCACCAATCAATACCGGATTATTTTTGGTCTTACGTGACAAAATACGAATCAAATGTCTAATCTCACTGTCTCGTCCGATGACAGGATCAAGCTTCTGGTTTCTCGCTTTCTCCACCAGATCCTGACCGTATTTTTCCAATGTATCATAGGTTGCTTCCGGGTTGTCACTGGTGACTCTCTGGTTGCCTCTTACGGTAGACAATGCCTGCAGGAAACGTTCTCTGGTGATGCCGTATTCCTTCCAGATCTCGGCGATCTCCTTGTTGGGATTCTTGATCATGGCAAGGAACAGATGCTCTACGGAGACATATTCGTCACCCATCTGTTTTGCTTCGTCCGATGCGCTGACCAGTACCTTGTTCAGATACTGACCGACATAAGGCTGACCGCCCTGCACCTTTACTCTCTTCTCCAAAGCCTGTTTTGCACGGTTTACAAAATGATCCTTCTGAATCTCCATCTTTTCCACAAGCTTTAAGATCAGACTGTCATCCAGCGTCAGCAGACTGTACAGCAGATGTTCCTGTTCGATCTCCTGATTGCCATATTCCATGGCGAGCTTTTCACAGCCATTGACTGCTTCTATGGATTTCTGTGTAAATTTATCAATATTCATAATCGTTCGCCTCCTCACATAAGGTTATGCAATTTGCAAGTGTTCAGAGCCATTAAATATTGCCTGCGCTTTGTTGATTGCTTGCATTCATAAAAAGCTTTGGCAATATTTATTTGGGAGGTAGCCTCAATGAGCAAAAGGAAACTGTGTAACAGCGTTTTGCGAATGAGGCTCTGAATAGTTGCTTTATTTATTTTCTTACTCGCGAACAGATTCACAGGCTTTCTGTCTCATCTGTTCTATATTTAATATAACACATAGTCAGAGAAAATCAATTAAGAAATTATAAACTTTATATGGAATCTTTCGAAAATTATTTTCCATTCACGCGGAAGATTAATGCCGTTAGGAGAAAAATCACTCCAGATACTCATTTTTCACAATTTAAGTATCTATGCCTGAAATTTTTCTGTATAGACCCATACGCCACATATATTCCTGAAATATTGCATTGAAAAGTACCTGCGGATCACTTTTCTCTATAGACCCAAAATAGCGCCATCCGGTGTCGTGTTTGCAAAACACGGCATCTTGACAGCGCCATTTCTCTTTTTCCGTTATTGTAACCTACAGTAACACTTTATTTTTCGGTAACGCCCTTTACTTCATATCCTACGTCAACTACAGCCTTGGTCAGTACTTCGTCTGCAACATCAGAAGCCAGTTCCACAGTAGCATTCTTCTGCTCCAGGCTCATGGTTACGGCCTTTACGCCCTCTACGGCCTCCAGTGCCTTCTGTACGGTCCCGGTGCAGTGGCTGCACATCATTCCTTCGATACTGATTACTTTTGTCATTGTGTTTGTCCTCTCTTTCTCTTCTTTGCTATTTTGCTCTGCGGGGGCTTCCAGTATGCACTGTTCTCCCTCCACAGCTGCCTGCGTTGTCTCCTGTTCCGTCCGGGCTGCTTCCGGCGTTCCTGTTTTCAGCGGAGTGAATCCGCTCTTAAAGCCTCTCAGCCGCAGGGCATTTCCCACGACAAAGATACTGCTTAAACTCATGGCTGCCGCGCCGAACATGGGATTCAGACGGATTCCAAAAGACGGGTACAGCACACCGGCTGCCAGAGGGATGCCGATGCAGTTGTAGAAGAAAGCCCAGAACAGATTCTCCTTGATGTTGCGGATCACGGAACGGCTCAGTTTCATGGCCGTCACGGCATCCCGCAGATCATTTTTCATCAGAATAATATCTGCGCTCTCCATGGCTACATCCGTGCCTGCACCAATAGCCATGCCTACATCTGCGGCTGCCAGTGCGGGGGCATCGTTGATGCCGTCACCGATCATGGCTACCTTATGGCCCTGACGTTTCAGCTCGCTGACCTTTTTCTCCTTATCCTGCGGCAGTACTTCTGCCACGACCTCAGAGATACCCAGCTTCTGTCGTACAGCTTCTGCAGTACGGTGGTTGTCTCCGGTCAGCATGATGACTTTGACACCCATTTTCTCCCAGACACGAATAGCTTCATAAGAAGTGGCCTTAACAGTATCCGCCACGCCGATGACTCCTAAGAATCTTCCTTCCTGTGCCACAAGGAGCGGTGTCATGCCTTCGTCCGCCATCCGGTTCAGACCTTCTGTGGCTTCCTCCGGCAGAGTGATATGATTCTCCTGCAGAAAGGCAAGGTTACCTACATAGAATTTTGTACCGGCAGGAATTATCACGCTACTGGCACCCGATACTGTATTTCTCGCCATCTGGTTCTGTTCCGTTGTCTTGCCAGAGCCATCTGTGGTGTCGTTCTGTTTTCCGGCATAAAATACCGCCGTAGGGCCGTCATTTTTTACTGATTCTACCGCGCGGAATTCTGCTGCCAGTGTACCTTCCACGCCACGGCCGAAGGTTGCCTTGAAATCCACGATCTCGGGAATTGCCAGACCGAACTGCTCTGCCCATTCCACTACAGCTTCCGCCAGCGGATGCTCACTTTTTTTCTCAAGAGCTGCTGCGATCTGCATCATGGCATCCATCGGGAAGTCACTCTGATAACCGCCTGCTTCTTCTACCTTTAACTTACCGCTGGTGATGGTTCCGGTCTTGTCCAGTACCACAGTGTCAATCTCTTTGGCCTGCTGCAGGGCCTCACCCGTCTTGATCAGGATACCATTGCTGGCACCTACGCCGGTTCCCACCATGATAGCCACGGGTGTTGCCAGTCCCAACGCACAGGGGCAGGAAATTACCAATACGGCAATGGCTGTGGAAATGGCAAATTCCGCGGTAGCACCGCTTATCAGCCACACGATCAGGGTGATCAGGGAAATGGTCATGACCGTCGGCACGAATACACCAGCCACCTTATCTGCCAGCTGTGCAATGGGAGCCTTGCTGGCACTGGCCTCTTCCACCAGACGGATGATCTGTGCCAGTGTTGTGTCATCGCCAACACGATCCGCACGACATTTTAAGAAGCCCGCCTTGTTCACGGTAGCGGAGACCACATGGTCACCTGCCTGTTTCTCCACCGGAACACTTTCACCAGTGATGGCCGCTTCATCCACACTGGAGTTGCCTTCTAACACGATACCGTCCACCGGTACCAGACTTCCGGGCTTTACCAGAAAAATATCGCCTTTCTGCAGGCTCTCCGTGGGCACTTCCTTTTCCTGTCCGTCCTCGGTCACAAGAATTGCCACCTTGGGAGCCAGATTCATCAGCTTGGTGATGGCTTCACTGGTCTTTCCCTTGGAACGGCTCTCCAGATATTTTCCAACGGTGATCAGAGTCAGGATCGTACCGGAGGATTCAAAATACAGATCGTGGGCATAATGCTCTACCACTGCCATGTCACCGTAGCCTAAGCCATAGCTGATCCGGTACATGGCGAAAATGCCGTACACCAGTGCCGCGCCGGATCCCAGAGCGATCAGGCTGTCCATGTTCGGACTGCGGTGCGCCAATGTTTTGAATCCTACAGAGAAAAACTTCCGGTTCACATACAGAATCGGCAATAACAGTAAAAACTGCGTCAATGCAAAATTCATGGCATTGGCATTGCCGTGCATCGTGTTTACGATAAATGCCGGAACCGGAATTCCGAACCATTCTTTCAGCATATGGTGCATAGACACATACATTAACGGGATCAGGAATCCAATGGAGATTCCCAGACGCCATTTCATGGCTCTTGCGTCTGCATCCAGCTTCTGCTGCAGCTCCTGTTTGCCATCGGCTGTGGACTTTCCTGTACTTCCCGCATTCCCGGAAGTGCTCTGTCCGCCTGCACCTGCCACACTGCCTTCGGTCATTACCGAAGCACCGTAGCCTGCTTTCACCACAGCATCAATGATTTCCGCCGAAGTGATCTTCGTCTCGTCATAGGTCACATCCATGGTCTCTGTCAGTAGATTCACGGATGCTTTTTCCACATTTTCCAGCTTGTTTACTGCCTTTTCCACATGGGAAGAACATGCGGAACAGGACATTCCTGTAACATGATATCTTTCCTTCATAATACCCTTGCCTTTCCATGACCTGCAAAGTCTCCGGTGCTTTCAATGCACCGCAGCAGCACAAATTTACAGGTTTATCTGCGACCATTCCGCCGCTTATTTCAATTTCTTCACAAGTTCCACTGCCTCATCTACTACAGCAGTATTCCCCTTCTGGATTTCTTCCACCACACAGGTCTCCATATGTTCCTTCAGGATTGCATAGCCAAAGGCCTGTAAAGCACTCTCCACGGCAGCTACCTGTGTGAGAATATCACCGCAGTAACGGTTCTCTTCCAGCATCCGGCTGATACCGTTTAACTGTCCGCTCATACGGCTTAAACGGTTCTGTAATTGTTTTTTTTCTTTTTCAGAGCGGGGTGTTGCTTTCTGATGACAATGACAACATTCCATGCCTTTTTCTTCCATTTTTTCTTCCTTTTGTTCTGCCATAATTTTCCCCTTCCTGAGCCTCCGGCACCGGAATCCGAATTTTCCAGAATCTTCCCGGTTCTACACATATGCTGTTTCCGGCCTGCATATCAGTGCACGCAACATGCTGCCGGATCTTTCGTTGCAGCCATATGCAAAATACCCCGCAGGGGTATCTTGCCTTTTTCTACAAGATATACCCCCACAGGGTATTTGTCAAGAGGTACTTTCTAATTCCTGCCAGTTCACCTCTGACCAAAACAGATCCTTACGATCTGCATCTTCATGATTCTGTCGCCGGTTCTGGCGAGGAAGCGGAATAATCCGCTGACGGAAGGGTCTCGAAGATCATTATAGCCCAGCATATAGCCACGGCTTGTGACCTGCAATCTGCTGTCCCACGGGGAAATCTCACTTTTCGCATCCGAAACCGCAAAATACGCACCCACATCCTGAATTTTAGCGCTCCTGAGCCATGTCTTTGCTATCATCTTAACCGCTGTCCGGTTCGCCGCGTCAAATACCAGCACACCACCGGGAAAACTGTCAGCCATTGCCTGTACCAGCGTCCTGACTTGCTCCGTCAGAAAATAATAGAATACTCCGGAGGCAAAAAATATCGCCCCTTCGGACGCGTCGATTTTGGTAAACCATTCCGTATCATTCAAATTGCAGGAAATATTTTCCTCACGGTCTCCGGCGGGCAGTAATTGATTGCGTACGGCGATAACATCCGGAAAATCCAGATTGTAAATTTTACAGCTGCCATTGTCACAGGCTCTTCCCGTACTGTCAAGTCCACAACCCAAATTGACCACCACCGCATCAGGATGGTCTGCCAGATAATTTTGTACCTCCCACGCAAGGTCATTCTGCCGCATGGCAACCTCCAGCGAACCGAAACGCTGCATCAGGCCGTGGGATTTTTTCTCCACCTGTGAAAAATCATAGTCGATCTGGTCGATCAGGTGTACCGCCATCTCGTCCCGATATAGGTTCGGATACAACTCCGAGCATAGCTTTGGAATAAAGGGGGATGATCAGTGTCTCCTGTACGGTGTTCTTCTCAATCTTGTATTTCATGGACATCTCTCACTTTCTTGCATTTTTACCATTTCTTTTTTGTGTTAGTTTCGCCTAACCACTACATGGAGTCATGCGGTTAGTTCGTGCTAACTTATGTATCTTAGAAAAGCCGCATTGCTGCGGCCTTTCGGCTGACTGTTTTGTGTTTTCGTTTATATTATACTGAACTTATTTCTGTTTTGCAAGGTAGATTTCCACCAATAGATATTTCTTGTCTTCTTCCCAGTTATAGTAGAACTGAATCAGTCCGATGCGGCTCCTGGTGCCGGTCTTCTCATTCAACGCAGAAAACATGCCGCTAGAGCAGCGCACGGGAGACAAATAAGGCTGTCGGCGATCACCGGCACCGACAAGAAAAATCCCACTGCCTTGAACGCAGTGGGATTCCCGGTTTTGCTTTTCCATAATAGAAAACTGCTAATGAAAGCATGGTCTCTCCTTAAACAGACTGGAAACCGCCTTCCAGATCCTCAATGATATCATCAATATTCTCCGTACCGATAGACAGACGAATCGTATTGCTGTAGATTCCCTGCTCATTCAGCTCTTCCTCAGACAGCTGTGCATGGGTGGTGGAAGCCGGATGGATGACCAGAGACTTCACATCTGCCACGTTTGCCAAAAGCGAGAACAGCTCCAGATTATCACAGAACTTTTTCGCTGTCTCCTTGCCGCCCTTGATCTCGAAGGTGAAGATGGAACCGCCTCCGTTCGGGAAATATTTTTTATACAACTCCTGCTGCTCCGGATCGGTGGATACGGAAGGATGATGCACACGCTCTACCTGAGGATGATTGTTCAGATACTGTACCACCTTCAGTGCATTTTCCACATGACGCTCCACGCGCAGAGACAGTGTCTCCAGTCCCTGTAAGAAAATAAAAGCATGGACAGGGGAAATGCAGCCGCCCATATCACGCAGGAGCATTGCACGGATAGCGGTCACAAAAGCCGCGCCCGGTGCTGCCTTGGTGAAAGTCACACCATGATAGCTGGGATTCGGAGTGCACAGATGAGGGAACTTGCCGCTGCCCTCCCAGTCAAATTTACCATTTTCCACGATCACACCGCCTAAGCTGGTGCCGTGTCCGCCGATGAATTTCGTAGCGGAATGTACTACGATATCTGCACCGTACTCAAAAGGACGTACCAGATAAGGAGTAGCAAAAGTATTGTCCACCACCAGAGGCACCTTGTGTGCATGGGCGATCTGTGCCAGACGTTCGATGTCTACCACATCCGAGTTGGGATTGCCCAGAGTCTCGATGTAGAGAGCCTTGGTGTTCTCCTGAAAGCTTGCTTCGATCTTATCATAATCGGAAGGAGCCACGAAAGTGGTGGTCACACCGTAGTCCACCAGAGTATGCGCCAGCAGATTGTAGGTGCCGCCGTAAATATTATTTGCAGAAATGATATGATCTCCCTGTTTTGCCAGGTTCTGGATCGTGTAGCAGATAGCTGCTGCGCCACTGGCTACCGCCAGAGCTGCGGTACCGCCCTCTAATGCCGCAATACGCTGCTCAAAGACACCCTGGGTAGGGTTGCCGAGACGACCGTAGATCTCACCGGGATCTTCCAGTCCGAAACGGGCTGCTGCATGGTCGCAGTTGCGGAATACATAAGAAGATGTCTGATAAATGGGAACGGCTCTCGCACCGGTCACGGGATCGGGCTGCTCCTGTCCCACATGTAACTGTAATGTCTCGAATTTTAAATTACGCTCTGCATAGGGCTTTTTGCTCATGTTCTGCCTCATTTCTGCACTTATCTGTGTGCTGTGTGTTAGTCATATAGTAGCTTATCTATTCCTAGGAATCTACTATAAAAACATGCTAAAACACAATCAAAAATATGTCAATGTAAAACTTTAGTGCAGCAGATATTTTTTACTTCACCAGCCGGTCCTTATACTTCAGCCATTTTCCCGTACGTATCCTGTTAGTGAACAAAAATGCCCGTACGACCCAGTCCATGGTCATAGCGATCCAGACGCCGATGACGCCAAGTCCCAGACCCTGTCCCAGGATATATGCCATGCCCACACGGCAGAGCCACATGGAAGCGATCGCCACGATCATGGTAAATCTCACATCTCCCGCAGCGCGAAGTGCATTGGACTGTGCAAAGGACAACGGATGCACCAGCATACAACATACACAGCTGTAACATAACAGAAAAACAGTTATTTTCATTGTCTCCGGACTCAAATGATAGATTCCGCAGATCGGCCTTGCAAAAATAATCATGGGAATTCCCAACAGGATCATACAGGCATATGCTACTTTCATCATTTTTTTCAGATAATATAATGCCTGCTCTGTTTCTCCTGCGCCGATGCACTGTCCGATCACAGTGATCATTGCTACACCGATGGCATTGGCAGGGATCTGCTGAAAGCTGGCAATGCTGCCCGTTACGGCATTCGCCGTCGTAGCAGCCATTCCAAAACCGGCGATCAGACTGGTGGTCAGAAGCTTACCGATCTGGAAGATACTGTTTTCCAGTCCGTTGGGAACACCGATATACAGAATCTTTCCCAAGATTTTCGTATCGATCCTCCAGTGATTGCTCACTATGATCTTGTCACTTTTTCCAAGCAGCACTATGATCATCACAGCCGACAATATTCTGGAAAACAGCGTGGACAACGCAGCACCGGCAGCACCGATCCTTGCACCATAGATCAGGATCGCATTTCCGGCAATATTTACCAGATTTGCCACCAATGACACTTTCATGGACACCTTGGAATCTCCCACCGCACGGAACAGAGCCGCACCACCGTTATAAATTCCCAGAAAAGGAAAGGACACCGCCACAATATAAAAATAAATTCTTGCGGCATTCATGACATCCGCCTCCACATTTCCGTAAAGCAGTGCCAGCAATCCCCGGTTCCAGATCAGTGCTATCATCATAAACAAAAGTGCCACACCTCCAACCGCTATAAACAGCTGATTGGAGGCCCGGCCTACCATTTCCTTATCTCCGTGTCCCATATATTGCGCCGCCACTACGGCACCGCCGCTGGCCATGGCCGTGAACAGACCGATCAGCAATACGCAGATACTATCCACCAGAGAGATTCCGGATACCACAGCTTCTCCACAACTGGCCGCCATCACCGTGTCCGCCATTCCCATTGCGATTGCCAAAAACTGCTCTATGATCAGCGGCCACAATAATTTTTTCAGTGCATCCTGTGAAAATAACATTTTTTTCTCTTCCGTCATACCTTACATCGTTCCTTTATCATCACATTAACAACTGCCAAAATATCACATTGTCATTGCATTGTAAATAAAAATGTAATTTTATGATTCAGTAACTATTCAGCACCCCATTCGCAAAACCGCCTCTACGAGGCTTTCTTGGAGAACAGGCCGGCCTGTTCTCTGCTCATTGTGGTTACTTCGCCCTATAAATAGTTACAGCTCCTGATATACGAAATAGTCCGCAGCGACCAGGCCGCCTTCCATACCCTGCTCATTGATGGCAAACAGTCCGTCCTTGACACCGACCCAGCGACCCGGAGTTGCTTCCACCATCTGTCCCACAGGCTGTAAATTTTCTTCTGCGGTTCCTACATAAAATGTACGGTAAATCTCCTTCTCCACCTTCATCTGGATATAAATGACATCACTGTTCCAATTCCCAAGACCGGTGCGTACTTCATCGTCCTTCGTCCAGTTGCCGGTGCGCTGCTGTAAGCTCATCTTTCCGTTTATTTTCTGCACCGCAAGTGCTGTATAGCAACCACCCAGAGATACCAGGCCTGCCACATCCCCGTCTTTCATCTCTTCCAGATGCAGACAGGTGGTAATGGAGAATTCCGGTGCCGGCCATTTCTGCAATAACAGGTTGCTGATATCGCACAGCTGCGTCTTCGGGTCTGCGGCCTGGGCATGAAGAATGAGCTGGCCGTTTTCCAGATCATACCATTCCTTTTTATAATTGGCATTCCACTGCCACTGTAATCCCAAGTTTTCCCCTTCGAAGAAATCACTGTCCTCCGGTGCATCGATTGGGTACGTCTCTCCTACTTCCGGCTTTTTATAGCGCAGTACCGGTTCGCCGCAGCCGTCCACCTCATTCACACCGATCACCGGCCAGTCATTCTCCCAGTGCATAGGCTGCAAATGAACGATACGTCCTGCATTGCCCACATCCTGGAAATGCAGGAACCAGTCCTGTCCGTCCGGGGTATCCACCCAGGCACCCTGGTGAGGTCCGTTGACGGGAGAATTGCCCTGATGCAGAACAATCTTTTCCTCCCAGGGACCGTAAATATTTTTCGAACGCAGTACGGTCTGCCAGCCGGGCTTCACGCCCCCTGCCGGAGCGAAGATATAGTAATAGCCGTTTCTCTTGTACAGCTTCGGTCCCTCGATGGTGGGCTGGGTCGCATGGCCATCATAGATGAACTGACCGTCATCCAGCACTCCGGAGCAGTCCGGTTCGATGGGAGACATATACAGCATGCTCTTGAAACCGATACGGCTTCTGGCGAAAGCTGTCACCATGTATGCTTTGCCGTCCTCATCCCAGAAAGGACAGGGATCGATCCATCCCACTACCTTACGCACATAAGCCGGCTCGCTCCACTTGCCGAAAGGATCCGTGGTCTTGCACATCATGATGCCCTCGTCCGGCATGGGGATAAATACGTAATAAGTTCCCTCATGATAACGGATGGCCGGTGCCCAGGTACCACAACCGTGTACCGGCTTGTCATAATAGTCAAAGGGAAGCTTGTCAATGATGTAATTGATGACCTTCCAGTTCACCAGATCCTTCGAATGCAGCAGAGGCACCGCAGGGGTGTTACAGAAGCTGGAAGCGATCATAAAATAATCCTCTCCCACACGAATGGCATCCGGGTCCGAATAATCGGTATACAGGATCGGGTTGGTATAGGTGCCGTCGCCCTGATCGGCGATCCACATTTTATGTATCTTGGTCTTGTCCATAATTTCTCCATTCCGCAGCCTTTGCCGCCTTTTATTTACGAATGCAGGTGTTCAACACTCATTTGATAATAGTTACCTGTTTCTGAACAATTTCAGTATAACAGATGTTCCCTTGTATCGCGTGCCATTTTCCCATTAGTTTGTGTCAAATCTTGCATTTAGCGACTATAAATGTCATAATAGTGACAAAAGTTGCAGGAGGGAATCCCATTGAGTTTCTTTTACCAGAACCGTCAGGAACAGCTTTATTTATATTTATCCAAAAACAACCCCTATGCCATCCATCTTCACAGACAGTTGGAGTTGATCTATGTATTGAGCGGTTCCACCACCGTCACCGTGGAACAGCAAGATTTTTTACTTACCCCCGGTCAGGGTGTTCTGGTTTTTCCGAACCAGATGCATGGTCTGAAGCATGTGGAACCCGGTCAGAATCTGCTCTGTATCTTCGAGCCGGATTTCTGCCACTCTTTCCGCCATTTTTTCCAGAACAAAAAGCCTGCCCGCAATAACTTTACCGTCTCCTCCCTGTCAGAGCACAGCCGTATTGCCCTGCAGGACTTAAAACACTGGCCGCTGCCATGGAAAAGGATCGTCCCACACCTTCCGATGTACAAGTCTATGCGGAAGGGTATCTCACACTCCTGCTGGCAGACCTGCTGCCATCGTTGCCTCTGCAAGTGCGTAAAAACACAGATGACCTGGAATTGGAGCAAAGACTGCTTCTCTATCTGGATGCCCACTATACCGAAGAATTGTCCCTGGAAAGTCTCTCGAAAGAATTCGGTGTCAGCCGCTTTGTCCTGTCCCGGATCTTCACTGAGAAACTCCACACCACTTTTCCTGATTACGTGAACTCCCGAAGGCTGGACTATGCCAGAGATCTTCTATTGTCCACGGAGCTCTCCGTGACGCAGATTGCGCTGGATGTGGGATTCGGAAGCTCCCGCACCTTTTTCCGGGCCTTTCATTCCGCTTATCACACCACTCCCGGAGCTTACCGCAGGCAGAAAGAATCTTCCGATCCCTTCCCTTACGCTGTATCCACAGAAGTTCCTCTCCCGCCCGGATATAATCTTTCCAGGTACCGACGATCTGTCCCCGCTCCGGGATCGGCACATTTCCACCGTCACCGCCGTATCCACGCCTTCCCTTTCCAGGCCCTCCTGATCAAATTCCATCAGCAGTTTTCCTTTGCGCACGATCTCGTTTTGCAGGACATTGCAATGATAATAGGCGCTGTGCAGTTCTTCCCTGTCTCTGCAGATATTCAACAGCAGTTCCAGTCCGCTGTCCGTGCGGAATCGGATCCGGTTTCCCATGGGATAGAGTTTCAATACCTTTCCTGCCGTGGGCGCATAGACCTTTCCATCCTCTGGCACGATGCTGATACAGCCAGTTCCGGCATCAGCGGTCTCTTCCGCGGTCTCTTCCATGCGCTTACGGATCTCTCCGTTCACCGGGCTGCCTATAGTGACACCTTCCCTCACCAGTTGCCTGGCTGCTGTATTTTTTCTCTCTTCCCTGTCTTCCCCTGTCTCTTCTGTTTCTTCCATTTTCCACCGGATACTCCTGCCAGACCAGAAGCCGACCAACAGTCCCAGTACTCCCGTTGCCACGATGTCATACATCTGCATGTTTCTACCTTCCTTTTTCCATGATAAGGTTCCCGCTCCTTATTCTGTCTCATTTTCGGGAAAACATGCCATTTTTTCATTCATAACTTCCAAAAGAAGTGCCGCCACGATTCCTGCCGCCATGCAGAACAGATTCCGGGATGCGGTCTCCGGAGATGTGGCAAAACTGTTCCATGGAACCGTCATCACTGTAGCTGCACTGATGATCCCGAAGATCCCGTGGGACATCCCCGCATACTGTTTTTCAAGCAGGCGGTTTACCAGCCTGGCCAGGCACACAAAAGTCACCACGCAACCGGTCATTCCGGGAATCAACACCTCTGGCCGAAGATGACCGATCCCCTCTACGAACGGTGTATACAGCCCTAAGGGCATCAGTAGTGTAGAAAAACTCATCCCCGGAGCGATCACCGACAGAGCAAGGGCAAATCCACAGAACAGATACGCTCCGAGTCCCGGCTCCACTGCAGTCTTGGAAGTCTGCAACGAAAACAGCAAAAAAATCATTGCCGCAAACGTCACTCCGGAGACGATCCTGTTTTCTCCGGTCCTGCCCTGCTCTCCCGCTTCCCGCCACAGGGACGGCAGCATTCCGCCGATCAGCCCCACAAATACACAGACCGATTGCTCCGGATAGGTCTCCAACACATAAGAAAGCAGATTCGCCACACCCAGAAATCCCGCTGCCGATCCGATCATATAAGGGAATAATTCCGGCAGATGGGTCCGCCACTTATGTACCGGATCCGACAGCAGCTCCATGATCGGTCGATAGACTCCGAACACTACACTTAAAACGCCGCCGGATATCCCCGGGAGTACTGCTCCCAGACCGATCAGCGCCCCTTGTAATACTTTTCCCAAAAATCTAAGATCCATCGTCATTCTCCGCATCCTGTCACTCTTAAAATCATATGCTTTTTCCTTAGGAAAATAGGTCTAAAAATCAAAGATAATTATTGACATTTCGATCAGGGCAATGGTATACTCTAACCGTATTCTAAATGAAAGTCATTGATCTCACATATTTTTGTAAGACATTGCTACTTTTTCACGGATGCTTTACAAAAATATGTGATTTTTTTGTCCTACGTTTTAGAATCATCAAAAGGATCAGGCAAAGCCTGAATTATTAAAGGAGGTACCAATAATGAATAACGGTACAGTTAAGTGGTTCAATGCTCAGAAGGGTTATGGTTTCATCACCAACGATGCTAACGGCGAGGAAGTATTCGTACACTTTTCCGCAATCAATGCTGATGGTTTCAAGTCTCTGGAAGAGGGCCAGAAGGTAACTTTCGATACCGAGTGCGATCCTCAGAACAGCAGCAAGATCCGTGCTACCAACGTTACTGTTGTAGCTTAATAGCAAGACAGACCAAAAGGATCAGTCCCACGGGACTGATCCTTTTTCATGCCCGGAATCCTCTCCACCGCTCCGCAGAAATCTCCGGTTTCGTCACAAGACATTCCGGATCCGGTGCCAGCACATGCCGTACCACCCGGAACACTTTCTGCGCATCACACAGCAGACACTTCGCATCTCCGAACATCACCACTTCCACTGCTCCACAATCCAGAAACGCCTGGTTCAATTTCACAAAATCTTCCGAGATATGGGGCTGGTCGGGATTATAGTGTTTTCTCATATATACTTTCTTTTCTCTTCCGTCCGGCAGGATCGTTATCAATAACATGGGCTCCGCCGCCAGACGATTCGGAACATTCAGCACCTCTTCCACACTGTGGATGTAAGTATTGCGTTCATGTCCAACGCCAACCAACAGAATCTTACCACCGCAGTCTTTCAGCCGGTCGTAGGCTCCTCCCGGGGTACATGGAGTGTTACGTTCTTCCTCTCCTGCCAGATATTCGGCAGCATTTTTTCCGTACCCCGCTAAAGAATGGGTGGGATGCAGGGAGCGCACCACACCCTCTCTCTGCCGGAACAGATTGGTCAGCAGTCCCACGCAGGATGGGGTATTACGATAGTCATACACCGGGTGCTGTGCATTCACATTGGCCCAGGTATGGGTCGGCAATAGCAGAAGGCCTTCCGAAAAATATTCCATCCAGGCATCCAGCACGATATCCGCACCGCCCTCCACTTCTCCGATGGCCTTCATGGAAGAATGGATCAGGATCGTCTCTTTTCCCGTAAGTCCCACATTCCGTAACTGCTGTTTCAATTCTTCTTTGGTATACATATTTTTTCCTCGCATATCGCATATAGTAAAAGGCCGGTTTCCTGGGGAGCATGGAACCGACCTTTTTATGCTGTTTTCTCTACTTTCCCGCTTCCGGTACAAAACTGTCGAAGATGAAAATATCGAAATGTTTTCTCGCTTCGTCCAGTTCCTTCTGGCTCTTGATGGTCCATGCGGCTGCAGTATTATGGTACAAACCTCTGCAAAGCTTCCGGGACAGGATTTCAGGATAATGATGATTGTATGCCACAAAATCCGGCTTGGTCACGAAGTTCAGCAACAGATTCTGCAATACAAAATATAATATCCCGACATACTCTCCTTCTTTCAGAAAAGCATCGGACAACTGGCCTCGCACCAGATCCGGATGTTTCTTCCGATACCACCACACACCCAGAGGGTTGAAGGACTCCATGCAGTACATTCCCTTGTAGGCCCGCAGCATTTTATCTGCAAGGGGACACAAAGACAGGTCGGTGCGCTCGATCTTGAACTCCACGATCAAAGGCACTTTTCCGTCTACCATCTTCAATACATCCTCAAACTTCGGAATCTTCTCCACAGAATCGCACAGGTGAAACTGCTGCAATTCCTCGTAGGTATAATCACTGATCTTGCCTTCGCCGCCGCAGACTCTTTTTAATGTAAAATCATGGAACACCACGGGGATCTTGTCCTTCGTCAGCTGAATGTCCAGTTCAATACCGAAGCCTGCATCCACGGCCTTGCGGAATGCTGCCATGGAGTTCTCCGGTGCCTCTGTGGCATTGTCATGCAGACCTCTATGGGCATAAAGCCATTCTTTAAAAGGGGCTGTGTCCGGTTTGTGCAGCATCCTCGGCATGATCATGAGAAAATACAGAACTGCGAGAACTACCAAAACAATCAATAAGATTCCTAATACTTTCATTCCTATAACCTTCTATCTTCCTGTAACTTTTTACAGCGAATCCATACCGTTTCTATCACAGTATAGATTCGCTGCCTTTTACTTTAATCCACTACTCTTTTATTTTCAAGTAGGTATTTCTTAAGATTCTCCAAAGAGCTTACAACACATTTGTCAAATTGTATCGTCCTTCCAAGTATATACCGAAGTTATCCGCATCAGTCATCTACGTCAAAGTTTTCCAGAATACTCTCTTTTTTCTGGGGCTTCACATCGCCGTGACGTACCTGGGTCATAGTAAGGAATGCCATCAGGGAGAAGAAAAGGGCATAGGGAAACAGGGTGTTATAGGACACATTTTCCAATAGGAATCCAGATAGTACCGGAGTCAGGATCTGCGCTGCCATGGAGAACGTATAATAGGTTCCGGTGAATTTCCCCACATCGCTGCCACTGCTCATGGCCACGATCATCGGATAGGAATTCACATTGATGGCTGCCCATGCCACACCGATCAGGGCAAATGCCACATTGACGATGGGGTGATATTCTCTGGCAAAAATTGCGCCACCATAGCAGGCTGCCATCAGCAGAACACCGCCCATGATAGTCTTCTTACGACCGATCTTCGCAGAGATGTTTCCAATGGGAATATAGCTCAGAATAGCAGCTACCGTCGCTACCATCAGACAGTTGGCGAAGCTTCCGCCCTCCATCTTCCATACTACCTTCGTATAGCGGGAAAAAGCTGTGGTCACGGCATTATACGCGGTGAACCATAAGAAGATAGATGCAAGCATGAAGTACATACTGCGCTTCACTTCCTTGGGCATACCCTTGGTGCCTTCCGTCTTTCCTGTCTGTTTTTTCCCGTCGAAAGATTTTACCTCTCCGGTATCTCCCACTGCCTCGATCTCACCAGCAGCTTCCACTCCCTCGGCCATTGCTTTTTCTTCTATTGTTCCTGCATTTGCCGCCTCTGCCTTCTCGACTTCTTCCCGCAGCTTATTTTCCCGGATGGTGATCACAAGAATTCCCACAGCAATCGCCATGACTGCTGCAATACTTGCAAATAAAGGCAGATAATCCGGTGTTTCACCTTTGCCCACCAGAACTTTGATCATGATCAGAGCATAGACGCCGCCCACAGCTCCCATGAGGTTGATCACCGCATTGGCACGGCTGCGCAGATGGTTCGGTGTCACATCCGGCATCAATGCCACCGCCGGGGAACGATACAGTCCCATGGACACCAGGGTGAAAAACAGCACCGCCAGGAAGATCACCTGGTTACTGAAGGACTCTCCTGTGTTCCATCTTGCTTTTTCCGCATTGTCGATCATCGGCAGTAACATCATGAAGATCACTGCCAGGATCGTACCTGCCACGATAAAGGGCATTCTTCTGCCAAGCTTCGTATGTACCTTATCAGACAGCGCACCAAACACCGGCAGCAGAAAGATCGCCAACACATTGTCCAATGCCATGACCGCTCCCGTCATGGTCTCGCCCAGATGATAGGTATTCTGCAGGATCAGGGGGATGATGTTGTCATACATCTGCCAGAAGGAACAGATGCTAAGAAAAGCCAGTCCGATCAGAAACGTTCTTTTGTAATTTAATTTTGTCTCCATAAGAAAACCTCCCAAGTTGATAGTTTTATTTTATCAGAGGGGGATGCCATGCGCAATCTCAGGGAGTAAAATCGAGGTAAATTTTCTTTCCGGAACTGCTTTTGCATTGGGCGCCTGTTTCGAAGCATCAGCCACCACGAAGTGACGGAAGTCGTTCCAGCGTGGCACACTGGCTGGTCCACCGCCCGAGAAAACGCTGAAATATCACACTTTCTCCTTGAAATATGTGGGCTTTTATGTATAATGGAAGAAGTGACTTTGTAACGCATATAAATAAGAAGAGGTTTTTAGAATGATCAGTGCAAACAACGTAACTTACCGTGTGGGTAAGAAAGCATTATTCGAAGATGTCAACATCAAGTTTACCGAAGGCAACTGTTACGGACTCATCGGAGCCAACGGTGCCGGTAAATCCACCTTTTGAAGATCCTGTCCGGTCAGCTGGACACTACCAAAGGTGATATCGTCATCACCCCCGGTCAGCGTCTCTCCGTGTTGGAACAGGATCATTTCAAATACGATGACAACGTGGTTATGGATACCGTTATCATGGGTAACGAACGTCTCTTCCAGATCATGAAGGAAAAGGATGCCATCTATGCCAAGGAAGATTTCAGTGACGAGGACGGTATCCGTGCCAGCGAACTGGAAGCGGAATTCGCCGAGATGGACGGTTGGGAAGCAGAGTCCAATGCTGCCATGCTGTTAAACGGTCTTGGCATCGGCACCGAGTTCCACTACTCTCTCATGAAGGATCTGGACGGCAGCCTGAAGGTGAAGGTCCTGTTGGCCAAGGCACTGTTCGGTAACCCCGACATTCTGCTGCTCGATGAGCCGACCAACCATCTGGATCTGGATGCGATCGCATGGTTGGAAGATTTCCTGATTGATTTCGAGAATACCGTTATCGTAGTATCCCATGACCGTTACTTCCTGAACAAGGTATGTACCCAGATCGCCGACATCGACTACGGCAAGATCCAGCTGTATGCCGGTAACTACGACTTCTGGTACGAGTCCAGCCAGCTGCTGATCAAGCAGATGAAGGAAGCCAACAAGAAAAAGGAAGAAAAGATCAAGGAACTGCAGGAGTTTATCTCCCGTTTCTCCGCAAATGCTTCCAAGTCCAAGCAGGCTACTTCCAGAAAACGTGCACTGGAAAAAATTGAGCTGGATGATATTAAGCCTTCCAGCAGAAAATATCCTTATATTGATTTCCGTCCCGAGCGTGAGATCGGTAACGAGGTACTGGCTGTGGAGCATCTGTCCAAGACCATCAACGGTGAAAAGGTGCTGGATGACATTTCCTTCACTCTGGGCCGTGAAGACAAGGTGGCTTTCGTAGGTAGCTGCGAGCTGGCGAAGACTACTCTGTTCCAGATCCTGGCCGGGGAAATGGAGCCGGACGAGGGAACCTACAAGTGGGGTGTTACCACTTCCCAGTCCTACTTTCCGAAGGACAATACCGCAGAGTTCGACAACGATATGACCATCGCCGACTGGCTGACCGGTTACTCTCCCGTGAAGGATGCCACTTATGTACGTGGTTTCCTGGGACGTATGCTGTTCGCCGGTGAAGACGGTGTGAAGAAGGTTCGTATTCTCTCCGGTGGTGAGAAGGTGCGCTGCCTGCTGTCCAAGATGATGATCAGCGGTGCCAACTGCCTGATCCTGGATGAGCCCACGAACCATCTGGACATGGAGTCCATCACCGCACTGAACAACGGTCTGATCAAGTTCCCCGGTGTGGCACTGTTCTCCTGCCATGACCACCAGTTCGTACAGACCACCGCCAACCGTATCATCGAGATCCTGCCAAACGGCAGCCTGGTAGACAAGATCACTACCTACGATGAGTATCTGGCAAGCGATGAAATGGCAAGAAAGCGTACCGTATTCACTGCACAGACCGAGGACGACGAGAACTAAGACAAATAAAATGGATGCCGGTAATGCCGACATCCATTTTTTGAAAGGAGCTTTACTATTATGGTAGATTTACACGTACACTCCACCTGCTCCGATGGCACTTTCACCCCGGAGGAATTAGTCGATTACGCGATGGAAAAGGGACTGCGTGCCTTCGCCCTCACAGATCATGATACCGTAAACGGATTGGACCGGGCGATCCGGTATGCGGAAGGGCTGCGACAGACACAGGAAGCATCCCCGGCTGACGCTCCCGCGCCTCAGGTGCCGGAAGTCATCCCCGGTATAGAACTTTCCACAGAATACCAGGGAAAAGATATCCACATGGTGGGACTTTTCATTGATTACCACCAGCCGGATTTTGCTCATTACCTGGAGGATTTCATCCATTCCCGGGAGAACCGCAACAAGAAAATGTGCGCACTCCTTCGAGAACATGGCATTGATATCACCTATGAAGCGCTTCTGGCAGAATTCCCCGGTGCAGTTATCACCAGGGCGCATTTTGCAAGGTATCTGCTCTCCCACGGCTATATCCAGAGCATGAAGGAAGCATTTGACCGCTATGTGGGCGACCACTGTCCCTGTTTCGTTCCGAGAGAAAAAGTGACCCCCGCTCAGGCGGTAGAGCTGATCCTCGGTGCCGGCGGCGTTCCCGTGCTGGCGCACCCGATCCTCTACCATATGAGCGACGAGCGATTGGATAACCTCGTGGCAGAATTAAAGAGCATCGGCCTCGTGGGTATCGAAGCCATCTACAGCACCTACAACACTGCTGAAGAACGCCAGATCCGGGGGCTTGCCTCCAAATACGACCTGAAGATCAGCGGCGGCTCCGACTTCCACGGTGCCAATAAGCCCAAGATCGACCTCGGCACCGGCTGGGGCAAGCTGTATGTGCCGGATGAAGTGCTGGAAAATCTGCGCCCGGGCCGGAAATAACTAGAAAGTTAGCATAGCTACGAGCCATGCAAAAATAGAGTGGAACACCTCGATGGGCGCTTGCGCACAAGCGAGGCTGGTTCACTCTATTTTTATACCGTGCGTCCCGCCTTATCGGACGCACTTGACAGCCGTATATGAAATAAGATTGACAGCGTTCTTTGCTGACAATCTTATGAATAGGCATGGTTCGTAGCGGATGGTTTTATCTTCGGGACATAGTAGAAGAAAAATGTAGATTACGCCCCGCCTGTCGGAAACTTCCGGGGCTCAGCAGAGAAAAAACATGGATTACGCCCCGCTTGTCGGAAACTTCCGGGGCTCAGCAGAGAAAAAACACGAATTACGCCCCGCTTGTCGGAAACTTCCGGGGCTCAGCAGAGAAAAAACATGGATTACGCCCCGCTTGTCGGAAACTTCCGGGGCTCAACAGAGAAAAAGCACGGATTTCGCCCCGCTTGTCAGGAACTTCCGGGGCTCAGCAGAGAAAAAATGTAGATTACGCCCCGCTTGTCGGAAACTTCCGGGGCTCAGCAGAGGAAAAACACGAATTACGCCCCGCTTGTCGGAAACTTCCGGGGCTCAGCAGAGAAAAAACACGGATTACGCCCCGCTTGTCGGAATCTTCCGGGGCTCAACAGAGAAAAAACACGGATTACGCCCCGCTTGTCGGAAACTTCCGGGGCTCAACAGAGAAAAAACACGAATTACGCCCCGCTTGTCGGAATCTTCCGGGGCTCAACAGAGAAAAAACACGAATTACGCCCCGCTTGTCAGGAACTTCCGGGGCTCAACAGAGAAAAAACGTAAATTACAGGGCATTTCGTAACGTAGGCTATAAAAAATGCCGCGATGCCCACCGCGGAAAGATGTTCCGTTTGCTGTGGACGTTCGTGGATTTGAAACTACCATCCGCAATGAGCCACGCTATTCATAAGATTGTCAGCAAAGAACGCTGCCAATCTTATTTCATATCGCGGCTCATTGCTCGCGTAACTTTCCATTTAGTTACCGCACTCTACGCTGATGCGGTTGAAGATCGCCATGATCTCCTCGGTGTTGATGGTCTTCTTCTCTTCTCCGGCTTTGTCGAGGATGGCTTTTCCTTCGTGCATCATGATCAGGCGGTTACCGTATTCCACGGCATAGCGCAGATTGTGGGTGACCATAATAGTGGTCACTTTCTTCTCCTTTACGACCTGATCGGTGAGCTCCATGATGATCTCCGCAGTCTTGGGATCCAGCGCAGCGGTATGCTCATCCAGAATGAGGAAATCAATCGGTGTCATGGTAGCCATGAGCAGCGCCAGTGCCTGTCTCTGTCCTCCGGAGAGGGAGCCGACCTGCACACCCATCTTATCTTCCAGTCCCAGATTTAAGGGACGTAACATCTCACGATACTCTTCCAGCTTTGCTTTATTCACACCACGTCCCAGGTTATAAGGCTTGCCCTTATTCTCCGCAATGGACATGTTCTCTAAAATCGTCATGCCGGGGCAGGTTCCCTTGGAAGGATCCTGATAGACTCTGCCGATCCGACGCTGACGAATATAATCCTTCTGTCTCGTAATATCTTCTCCGTGGATCAGGATCTTGCCGCTGTCCACCGCAATGCTTCCACAGATGATGTTCAGCATGGAAGTCTTGCCGGAACCGTTGCTTCCTACAACGGATACGAATTCTCCGTCCTTTACCGTAAGGTTGAAATCCTTGAACAGGCACAGCTCGTTGACCGAACCGGGATTGTAATTCTTGTTGATATTGATAAGTTCTAGCATGCTTTCACCTTCTTTCTGTCCATGCTGACCACCAGAATGATCAGGAACAGGACTGCTGTGATCAGCTTGATGGCATTAGGGCTGATACCTGCGAACATGGCTACTGCCACACATGCCTTATACAGAATGGATCCCACCACAACACTGCTGGTCACACGGAAAAATGTTACCTTCTTGAACAGGCTGGTGCCGATGATAACGCTGGCCAGACCGATGACTACCGCACCGGTTCCGATGGAAATCTCAAAACTTCTCTGCTGCTGTGCATAGATACAACCGCTTAAGGATACCAGACCATTGGCAATGGACAGTCCCACAATCTTCACCAGTCCTTTATCCACACCGAGGCTGGTAACGATAGTATCATTGTCACCTACGGCACGCAGCAGGAATCCGGACTTGGTACTCATGTACCAGTCTAAAAGATATTTTGCCACCATGGTGATCAGGAAAATAATGATCACATTTTTGAAATTCGACAAAAAAGAGGGGGTAATGCTGTTCACAAAGCTGTTGTTGAAAATATTTTCCTTATCAAAAATAGCTACATAGCCGGAGCCTGCCACCCACAGATTGATGGTATACAGACCGGTCATCATAATGATACCGGAAAGCAGGTCTCTTACTTTCAACTTCACATGGATCAATCCGGCACAGATTCCCACCAGTGCTCCGCCTAAGAATGCAATGGGAAGGGTGAGGATTGCCGGGACGCCGAAACCGTTGATCAGACGCACAGTGATGGCAGCCCCAAAGGGGAAGCTGCCATCGACCGTAGATCCGGGAAATCCAGTATTTTATAGGTAATGTAGACACCCAGTGCCAGGATGCCGTAGATCATTCCTTGTTCCAGTACGCTTAATAATAACGCCATATTTTTCTCCATTCTTAAAATCCTGTATATCCGGATTACTCTATTATTTTCTGCCTGTCGGCAGCTATTTCCTGATTACTGTACTACGATCTCATCAAAGGACTGGTAAGCATCGGTCTTGTAATTCTCGGGAAGTTCCAGGTTGATCTTCTCTGCTGCTGCAAAGTTCACATACAGTCTGGGCTCGGAGATTACTTCGAAATTCAGTTCGGAAGCTTCTGCCTCTCCCTTCAGGACTCTTGCTGCCATCTTACCGGTCTGCTTGCCGAGTTCGATGTATTCCAGACCCATGGATGCCACGCAGCCAGCCTTAACCTGCTCTACTTCGGAACCAAATACGGGGATGCCTGCCTTGTTAGCCTCATCCAATACCGTCTGCAGTGCGCTTACTACGGTGTTGTCGGTCAGGTTGGTAATGCAGTCTACCTTGGATGCGATATCCGCTGCTGCCAGAGCTACCTCAGACATTGCGGTAACACCACTGTCCACGATCTCGAATCCGTAGTTGCCTGCCAGAGCCTTGTACTCTGCGATGGTACTGATGGAGTTTGCTTCGCTGGTGGTGTAGATGATACCGATGGTCTTCGCTTCAGGAAGTACCTCACGGATCATTTTCAACTGTGCATCTACTGCCAGTGCATCGGAAGTACCGGTGATGTTGCCTACGGGAGTACCATCCTCATTGGCCAGACCTGCTTCCACAGGATCAGATACTGCAGTGTAGATCACGGGAATATCTGTATTCATTGTAGCATTGTATGCTGCCATAGCGCAAGGAGTTGCGATAGCACAGATCATATCTACTTTCTTACTTACGAAGTTGCTGGCAGTCATGGCGGAAGTTCCGTTGTCTGCCTGTGCATTGACATATTCGATCGTCAGGTTCTCACCCTCTACAATACCTTCCTCTGCCAGCCCCTGAATAAATCCTTCACGACAGTTGTCCAGGGAACCATGTACGGCGTACTGCATGATACCAATGGTGTAATTGTCCTTGCCTGCGGTGCTGCCACATCCGGTGAGGGCACCCATTGCCATAACTGCGGTTAATACTGCTGCCAAAATTCTCTTCTTCATAATCTTATTCCTCGCTTTCTGCGTATCCACGCAATTGAAATTAGTTTGCTCATAAGATTACTGAACCTCGAATAAAAAAACCGTCTCAAATGTATATTGCTATACACTTGAGACGGTAATAAGCTCTTGCTCATCATCGTGGTGCCACTCAATTTGACAATTCCTGCGAATTGTGTCCACTCTCTGGATACTATCATATCCATCGGCTTGATAACGGGTCCGAATCCCGCTGACGCCTAAAACTGATCTGTTCTCGGGCCAGCCTCGGAAGTCCATTCGGCGAAAGTTCCTTTACCGTGATCCCACCATCCACGGCTCTCTGTAAAATTCCCTAAGGCTTACTACTCTTCCTCACAGGTTTGGTAAACTTATGAATGTTGTTTATGTGTCTTAGAATAATCTCTATTTTCTATTTTGTCAATACTATTTTTAGAAAATTTACAAATCTTATCCGTACTGTCACATACTTACATTCGTAAACCCAACGAATCCAACGAACAACTGTTACTCTGTCTCCGGCAGAGTGATCACCACCTTGAACAGGTCGCCGTCCGTGACAATCTGCATATCACCATTCTGCAGTTCCGTCAGGCTCTTGGCTATGGATAATCCCAGACCGTTGCCCTCCATGTGGCGGGATCTGTCTCCTCTGGTGAACCGCTCTTCCAGTTCCTCCGGTGACATCTCCAGCGGGAAGGCTGACATATTCCGGAAAATGATTCTCACATCCTGACCGTCATGCTCCACGTTCAGGTAGACGCGGCTGCCTGCCTGGGCATATTTGTAAATATTATTCAGCAGATTGTCAAACACTCTCCACAGATGCCTGCCGTCCGCCATGACCTTTACGGTCTCCTCCGGCTGTTTTACGATAGTTTCCAGCTTCTTGTCAGAGAATCGCTGCTCGTATTCCCCCGCCGCCTGTGACAACAGTACCGATACATCGCAGACTTCCGGGTGTACTTCCAGATTGCCTGTGGTGGCTTTGGAAGCCTCCAGCAGATCGTCCAACAGTTTTTTCAACTTCTTGGACTGACGTAACAACACTTCCGCATACTCCGAGATCCGCTGTTTCTTTTCAGAATCCGGATCCGTCGGGTTACTCCTGTGACTGCGTCGTTCTCTTCCACTTCTTTTCCGATGAGATCCGCATAATTGATAATGGAAGTCAGTGGTGTCTTAATGTCATGGGAGACATTGGTAATGAGCTCCGTCTTTAAATGTTCGCTTTTCATCCTCTGTTCCACGGCTGCGGAAATTCCCTCGCCGATGCGGTTCAGATTCTCTCCGTGCTCCTTGAAGGACAATACCATATGGGAGGTATCCAGCTTATAATTCAGATCTCCGTCCGCCAATGCTTCACTGCCCTCCTGCAGTTCTTTGCACATCAATGCCACAAAAGTAATCGCACCGCACAGAATAAATTTCTCTATGGCCCAGAAAAAGAGTAATACATCTGTATCATTATAAAACAGCATTAAACCGAAAAACTCTACCACGCAGACTGCAAGGCACAAAAGTGCTGTTCTCCATACCATAGGCATCCACGGATCCATTTCACAATACCGTGGAAAACTCTCTTGCAGAATCTTCCGAAGAACCGGAACACTCTATACAGGATCGTATTCTGCCACCATTTTCCCATTTTCAGGCGAATAGCCAACTCCATGCAGTACAGGGTGCACCATATCACCTCTGCGGCAAACAGTACCACCAGAACGATCAGATTGATCATACTTGAGTTCATACCGATCCATCCAAAGCCAGGTACAGACCGGTAAAGCTCCAACAATAACGACCACTGTATACACATCCAGGTGGATATCATGGATCGCACTGGGGGTAATACCCTCCCTGCCATTCTTATGTCCGGCACTGCACAACAGGAAGATAAAGCATAATAATGCCAGTATCGTTCCCGTACAGCATACCACAGGATCACATTTCGGTTATCATAAAACTGCTCTGCCTGATGATAGATCAGGGCATATTCGTCTTCCTTCGGCAGGCTGGGATTCACTGTCAGGGTAACCACAATACGCTTGTTACGCTCTGCTAATGCTTCCTCTGCAGCCTCTTCCTGCTGCCGTTCTGTCTCACTTAAGGCATCCTTGATCATCCATTTTGCATATTGTTCCGCCCGTTCAACCGGCACATAAATCTCTCCACCTAAGGATACGCTGTCCCCCAGATCCAGATATTTCTCCAGATTGCCGGAGGAAGGGCTTCCTGCTCCGCTGCCGTTATGCTTTCCACATCAGACCCGGTATTGACAGATGGTTCAAGCTCCATGATATCAGAGCTTTCAGAGCTTCCGTAACTTTCATAGCTATCAGAGGCAGAGGAAGTTTCTGTGTTGATATAGGTGTTATCATTCCTATGCTGCACCTGGGACTCCAGCCGGTAAGTCAGATCATTTGTCTTGTCTACATAATCCTCGTTCTTCCATTCTCCCAGGAATTCATCCGTATCCAGATCGTAGCTCTCCACCTTTACCCAGATGTTCCGCTGCCTGCAATAAGCTTCCATGGTCTGCAAGCTCTCATTCTCATACCAGTCGCGTATCCGATACAGATCCTGATTGACCTGCCGGTACAACAGCTGATCATGGATAAACATCCTTTCACCGGAGGAATACGCTCCACTGTCTGCAAGCATACAGGTACCATAGAGTCCCAACACCCCCACAATTGCGGCTGCGATCATCAGGACGAATGCCATGATCTTTGCCAGTGTGCTGCCCAACAGGCTGTTTCCCTGTGCCGGCGCATTCTTTTTTTTCTCTGCTTTTTCTCTTTTTTTCCGTTCCTTTTTATTCTCTGACATTGCCGTTTCTACCGTCGTACTCACTGTATTTTCCACCGGATTATCCACTCTGTCCTGTTCTGTGTTCCTGCTGTTTTCTTCCCTGTTATCCATATTCCTGTCTCCTTATTTCCCCAAGCTGCTCCGCTCTCCTGCCTGCTCTTATCCCTGCTTCTCACATTTGTATCCCTGTCCCCAGACTACTTTTAAGTATCTGGGTTCTGCCGGATTGATTTCCAACTTTTCCCGTAAATGCCGGATATGTACCGCCCAGCCAGAGGCAGGTCGTTCCAGATTCTGGTATAGATCTCCTTCGGGGAAAATACCTGTCCCGGATTCTGGATCAGAAGCTTTAAGATCTCATACTCCGTGGGCGTCAGTGCTACCAGCTCGCCGTCCAGCATCACCCTTTTCTCCTTGTCATCCAGTTCGATACCACCGACTCTTATCACATCCGGTCGGACAGTACCTCCACCCAGCTGCATATAGCGACGCAGTTGGGATTTGACTCTGGCGGATACTTCGATGGGGTTAAAAGGCTTCGTGATATAGTCATCCGCTCCTACCGTAAGTCCCAGCACCTTGTCGGAATCCTCGCCCTTGGCAGTCAGCAGGATCACCGGCACGTTACTCCTTTCCCGAATCTTGATCATAGCCTGAATGCCGTCCATCTTCGGCATCATAATGTCCATCAGTACCAGATGCACCTCATTCGTCTCTACCATATGTACGGCTTCCTCGCCGTCAAAAGCCTCCAGAAAATGATAATTGGTGTCATTTAAGTATATCTTTAACGCGTTTACGATATCCTTCTCATCATCACAGATCAATATATTGTACATACTCTCCCTCATTTCCATACCGGCCATTGCCGCCCGGCACCTTTTCCGCAAGGGCTTCCCTTACGCTAAAATCATTGTAACAGAATCCAGATTAATAAAAAACAGGAAAAACCTTTAAAACTTTATTAAGATGACTTTACATAAAAACACCCTCTGCCATTCCCAGAAGAGCAAAGGCAAAGGGTGTGGACAACACATGTTGAAAAGTGAACAGTGAGCAGATCAAATAGCCGGTGAGGCCGAGGAAAACTGCAAGTGCCCGGGGATCCCTGGTTGCGGAGATTCGAAGGTTCCGGAATGCGGTGAGGAAGATTCCACCGTAGGCAATGACTCCCAGAATTCCCTGCTGTACCAGAAGAGTCAGCCATTCGTTGTGGGCATTGGAATAGATATTGTTGTCCAGAAGTCCCCGGTTGATCCAGTCCATGGCGTCACTGCCCCATTGATAGAGCGCATAATAGAAGCTGTCAGGACCCATACCGAATATCTGAAACAGGAGTCCCTCTTTTCCGTAAGTAAGAATCGTGACCTTCCATAGTGCCAGTCGGCCGTTGGCAACTTCCGACACTTTATCACTGCCGGGCAGATATCCCGCCACCAGCAGACAGCCAAGAAGCAGTGCCGCCAGCGTCACCGTAACCGCAAGCCCCACAACGGTCCGAAAAACCCGGCCACTCTCCAGCCGGTCACTTCTCTCCTGTCTCTCCCGCAGTTGCAAAATCAGATATACCGCCACTTCCACAACAAACACCACATACCAGGCCGGGGTAAAAAAGAGTCTTTTTTCGGCATCCCCTGCCAGCACCAGGCCGGTCAGATGTAACAGCAAAAACATCCTGACCATAAATACCGAAAGCGGTAAAAGCATCAGGATCTCCAACGCCCGCAGCAGCCGGCCTCTCTTCCGCAGAGAAAGCAACAGTAACAGCAGGCTTAATCCGCAGGCTGCCAGTATAGCTGTAGTACTGTTGGAAGTAATAGCCGATGCAAAAAACAAAAAGCTCCCGAGCAGTCCCAGTGCTCTGACCTGTTGTTTTCCCATAAAAGCTGCTGCCAGAGAGATACCTGCCGTCACACTGATATAGCCTGCATACCAGTTATTGTTGCCGATGGTGGACAACAGCTGCGTCCGGTTCCATTCTCCGTTTTCCATTCCGCGGAAAGTTCCCAGCACATCGATGTCCAGACGGTTCAACAGTCCGATCAGTGTCACGATTCCCGCTGTGATCCCGGCGATCCACCAGATACTTCTGCTGCCGTCATAATACCGGGATACCGCAAAATAGATCCCCACCAGCAATCCCTGGGTCACCAGCCCCATATACCAGCCGGGATACCCTAAAAGGACATCCTCCCTGCAGGGACTGATTCCATAAGAAAAGATTGCAGACACCAGATACAACAGCATAAACACATCCGTTTTCTTCCACATCCGTTTCGTTGTCCGTTCTCCCCGGATCCTCTGCCACAGCACAGCCAGCACCACAAAAGCCCCCAGCACCAGCGTAGTATTCCGGAAAAACAAATATTTTGCATTTCCGATCATCACCAGCTTGTTCTGCATATACAGCGGTAAACCGGCAAAAAGAATCACCAGATACCCATAAACCAGCATACTCACGGTCTCTTTTGTATTTTGTTCCTGTTTCTTCATAGCTTACATTATCCTTCAGACTGAAAAACAAGGCACCCCTCATTGACTGAAGAGTGCCTTATATTTCCCGGTTATTTTATTTCCTTACGGTTACTTATTTGCCGTAACGCATCTGCAGGTACAGAGGACCATACCATTCAATAGCATTGTCTTCTGCCTTACCGGCAGGGATGGTTACCGTATACTCATTGCCTTCGAAGGTGTACTCCAGCTCCAGAGCTACAGTCTGCTTCTTGTACAGAGCCTGCATGATATCGTTGGGCAGAGCATTGATATTCTTGTCTCTGCTGATCTTGACAGTAGCACCGTCCTTGGCATTAGCGATCTCGCTTGCCACATTGTCACGATATCTTCCAAATGCGTTGTCAGTACCTTCTGCTGTTGCGGTATTATTAGCTTCTGCAATAGCAAAAGTGGAGAAGTGATTTACAGTAAAGGTCAAAGTGTTTGCGGAAGCATTGTAAATAGGCTTGATTTCTTCCAGTCCACCATTTACAAAGTGGAAAATCACTGCCTTATTACCATCTACACCTGCAGGAGTCTCAATGGTAACTGCTACGGGAATAGGCAGAGATTCAACTGAATAAGTACCAGCCTTCAGGCTGATTTCTACATATACGGGAGTAGAAGTTACTGCGTATGTAGAAGAAGTAATCTCAGGTGTAGCCGCCGGTGCTTCTACACTCAGTGTTGTGTCAGGAGCAACAAATGCTGCACCCACAATGCCTACAGCCTTTACAGCGCCGGGTTAGCAAGAGTAGTATCCTTAATTCCCTTTGCCTTTTTGTATGCTGCTTCGATGGCTGCAACATCATTAACAGTATCCTGTCCTGCATTCATTGCTTCCTTCAGATCCTGAGAACCGATCTTTATCAAAGCAACTGCCGCATTATCTGCAGATGCCGCATCAGTAATCTTGGATGCATCAATAGCATCTACCGCATTCTTTACCTCTTCTACCGGTTTGGTGCTCGGTGCAGGGGTCGGTGTAACCACCGTATTATTCTCACTTGCTACAGATACGGTTGACAGTGCACTGCTGCCGTAAGGAATTGCAAATACTGCGAATGCAATGGCTGCGGCAATGATTAATTTCTTTTTCATTATCTCATTCCTCCTAAGTATAATGTTATGGATTTTATTTTTACCGCTATTTAGTATACCCCCCCCGTTATATTGTCAATCCTATTTCTTCCTATTTTTTCCTTTTTTTCTCATTTTCCATGTAAAAGCATGCCTTCCGCCCCCAAAACGGGCATCACAGACATGCTTTTTCTGCTTTTTATTCATTTTTCTTATTGGAGTGCTCTTTCAGTTCTTCCAGAGCTTCCTTGAACTTCTCGGAACTCATGGTTGGATTGGAACGGATCATGTCACGCTGGAAGAAATCTCTTAAGCTGCTGACATTCTCTCTGTCTGCCACGCTTCTGGTGTACTTCTGTTTCAGCTCCAGCACTTCATTCTTCACGCTGTCCAGATACTGACCGGGAGATTTCTGGGAAGAAGTGCGGATGCTTTCCAGCTTCTGCTCAATACTGGACTTCAGATCCTCTACTCTCGTAGTAATCCCCTCCGTAAAGTCTTCCTTCTTCTGGGCCAGACTCTCGCTGAATCCCTCCTTGCGGTTCTCCAGATCCTCACTGGTCACAGCAATAATGACATCCAGCCGTTTCTGGATCCGCAGCATATCTTCTTTTGCCTTCTCCATTTTCTCCAGTACATCCCGCAGATCCAGGGCTGCCTTGAAGGATAATGCGAAATCCGCACCGATCAGCGCCGTCAGCACCAGTGTCACAGGAGTGAGGATGCTGTCCGGAATGGACAATACCAGATGTTCAATGGGCTTATGGATAAACTCCGTCATCAGGATCGTCAGACCACCCCATGCCAGCGAGGACCCCAGGCAGATATGTCCCTGGAAATTGAACTTATTCTTGGAATAGTCCCAGTATCTGACTTTAAATAATGCCTCCATGGTCACGCCTGTGACATACTCCAGCACCGTAGCCCCGATACATCCGGCGATGTAAACCAGCACCAGATTGTCCTGGAACGGCATGGACACCACTAACATCATGATGGCGCCGCTGCCGTACAGCGGCAGGAACGGTCCTCGCATGAATCCCCTATTAACTAATTTTCTGCTCTTTATGGATACATATGTGGACTCAAAACACCAGCCGAAAAAGCAATAAAAATAAAAGAAAAATAGCCATTGGATCGCAGTATAATGATACACTGTTTAACCTCCTTCACGTCTTCGTTTTTTCCTTACGAGCAAGGTAACTGTCATCTCATGACCGAACCGCTACGGATATACCTCTGCCTCTATGGCAAGCTTCCCCTTCCTCGTGGCATGGGGTTCTCCACTTATGCGGAATTTACCGTAGCCTCTGGCATTTACCACATCCCCCGCCTCCAGGGGCTTGGAATTATTTTCACACAGCCTGCCGTTCACATATACCTTTCCCGCCCGGAACAACTCCAGGCAGTCGCTTCTGGATTTATTATATACCTTGGAAATGACAGCATCAACACGTGGACTTGCCACCTGAATGACCTGACGCACCGGTTCTTCCCGCGGTACTTCTGCCGCCGCATCCACCACCTCACACTTCACGTGGGTGTGGCGGATCTGCTCCAGATTGTCACAGACGAATTCCGCGATGGTATCCAGACAGAATAAAAATGCTTCGCCCTCTCCCGGCAGGATATCACCGATGGTGCTCCGTTCAATACCCAGGTTCATCAGCGCCCCCAGATAATCCCTGTGGGACAGCTTGTCTGCAAATTTTGCCGACAGAGGCCGGATCCGGATACAGCAGATGGGAAAAGGCTGTTCATAGCCCAGCTCCGCCTCACTGCCGAAGCGAAGGAGCTTCCGCTCTGCCTCTTCCCTGCCGCCGTATAAGGTGATCCCTGCGAACTTCACTTCCCGTTCCACCTGCCACAGGGCATCCTGCTCCGCCAGTCCTAAGAATCCGGTAAATGTGTACTGGTTCTGGTTGTAGGATTTGTCTGCCAGTTCACGGATCCGGTTTTTCAGCTGTTGTATTTCTTTTTCATTTTCCACGGACATTCCCGTACATCCTTCCTGCTGTTCTCACTTTGCTTTTGCAAATATTACACTGTACACATTATCCCAGTGCCACATCCAACATCATCATCAACGCAAAACCAATCGCAAAGGCAATGGTTCCCAGGTTGGAATGCTCTCCCTCACTGGCTTCCGGAATCAGTTCCTCCACGACCACATAGATCATGGCTCCGGCTGCAAAAGCCAGCATATAGGGTAAAATAGGTGTCACAATGCTTGCCAGTGCAATGGCCAGGATTGCTCCCACCGGTTCCACTGCTCCCGACAATACGCCTAAGGCAAAGGACTTTCCTCTCTTATTTCCTTCACTCCGAAGAGGCAGGGAAATAATGGCTCCCTCCGGGAAATTCTGAATGGCGATACCGATGGCCAGCGTCAGGGCTCCCGCCATCGTAACAGTTCCGTCCCCGTTTAACACTCCGGCGAAAATAGCACCACACGCCGCACCTTCGGGAAAATTGTGAATGGTCACCGCCAGCATCAGCATGGCTGTGCGGTTCAGACTGCTCTTATGGCCTTCCGGTGCATCGCTTCCCACATGCAGATGGGGTACCATGCTATCGATGAACAACAAAAAAACAATACCGATCAGGAATCCGATCACTGCGGGAAGAAATGCAAGCTTCCCCATCTCTTCGCACATATCCATGGCCGGTATCAGCAAAGACCACACCGAAGCTGCCACCATGACACCGGCAGCGAATCCGGTAAATATTCTCTGAATATTGCCGCCAATCTGTTTTTTCAGGAAAAACACGCAGGCTGCCCCTGCAGTCGTTCCCAGAAACGGAATCAGAAGACCGGCTACAATGCTTAAATTCATGAAACACTCTCCTTTCTTTCATTATTCTATGTAACTCGCAGCAAGATGGTATCTTGTCTGCCTTTTCAAATCATTTTTACTAAAATCCCGCCAGATCGTTGCCCAGGACGGCATACATCAGGAAATTCACACCACACACCAGATGGTAGCAGAATACCGCGATCTCGCCCACGACGAAGATCACCTTCCAGCTCTTCCACCACTCCCTGATATTCCGCACCATGACGATCAACGTCATCAGGAAGACAAAGAACATGCCGTGCATATAGCCCCAGGAAAAGTTGGCATGCATCATGCGGAATCCTTTTTCATAGAAGATCAGGAACATTACTGTACCCATAAGATAATTCAGCCATGCAAACCAGTAATATCTGTTGGACTTTATATTTTTAAAATCAAATACCAGATTCAGGAAAAGTACGCCGATGGGCAATGCCATTCCCATGATAATACTTAAAGGAATGCTTTTGGAATAATTGCTCCATACTTTGGCAAAGCCGATGGCGATGCCTGTCTCCTCTCCCATGGCATTCGTCCCGGTGAAAATTCCGGAAAACTGGTACAGCAGGGCAATTCCCGTGGGGATCATGGTCACACACAGACAGAAGGCATTGCGAAAACTTTTTCCTCTGCTTACGATCAGCTGGATCAGGAGGATCAGACCGATCAGAGGCACCACTACCATCGTATAGCTTGGTTTGGTCATGGTGGTCAGCAGAAGGCTGACTGCGAAGAGAACGCAGTTCTTCCACTGAAAATCCTTCTCATATTCTGACAGCACCTTCACCGTCTCAAAAAAGCAGATAATCGCAAAGGTCTGGTGGCCAGATAAGTGGCATTCCAGAAAGGATTCGGCGTATAAATCCCATACAGCGATACGCATAATCAAAGCCGAAAAGCTGTATTCTTGGGAGAATACAGGTTAGAAAGCAAAAATAGCGAAAAGACAAGCAGGGTCACAAGAATGTCCGTCATAGCCTGTCTTCCCTGAGTTAAGTCATCATAATGACTTACTTTCCGGATCTCCCGGTTCATATAATATTTTGTGATCACCACCGCTGCCAGATTGAACAGCGCGGTGGTGATGGCCATGGCCGCTTTCGCTCCGATCAGCCAGGCGGAAAGTCTGGCTGTCCAGAACAGGATCGGATAGGGAAACTCATAATTTCCCGCAATACCTGCCACCTTATTCACATAGTCCGGCATATCCGACTGAAAGCCCGGCACCTGATAGCACTCCATCCAAAACAGATATAACATAACCCCGGTATACAAAACAGCAGGAAAAGAAATGTCACTTTTCCTGCCATTTCTCAGGCCGCTCTTTATGGGATTCTTTTCATAGAGCCGATCCTTTCTAGTTGAAACTGATGGGATCTTTGGGAGCCTTTGCCTTCTCCACACTGATGGCATGGAGTACAGGGCCCTCTCCCTTATAGTCTGCGAAGTATTCTCTGGCAACCTTCGCTGTCACTTTAACCCATTCCTTCTGCTTCAGGTCTTTCGTGCCTGCAAACTCACAGGCATAGCCCAGAAATGCCATATCTTCCGCACAGCAGGTCATTGCCATGCGTCCCGGTACGAAATAGCCATCGGGATATTCCTCGGGCTTCAGTACCATGGCCAGAAACTGGATATTTTTGCCTTCATAGCGCTCCAGATGATCCATGGAATCCAGATACCAGATGCCATAGCCCTGGTTGTCCAGTACGATAGGATCCTGATTCAGATCGTAGGGCAGATCCTCCTCGAAGATCTCATCGATCTCACCGTTGGAATCCTCGAAGATCACATCTGCGGAAGGATTCACCGCTTTGATGTTGCGCTTGTATACATTCAGATCCTTGATACCGTCGCAACGGTTGAAAATGATCATCTCGGACTTACGGATCATCTCTGCCAGCAGAGACTTCATATTTGTGTAGTACATAGGGAAGGTGGAGCCGTCAATGGTCGTGATCTGCTGCTCTACTTTCCAGTACCAGGGAAGCGTCATGTTCTTGCAATTCCACATACCGTTATACTCGATGATGATACGGGCGGGCTTGTACTGCTTCTCCAGCTCGATCAGATGATTCGGAGTAAACTCCTCTTCCTCTTCGATCAATACGACATCCGTACGACTCTTTTTTAATAAAGCGGGATCGTATTCATTCTCGCCCTCTTCACAGAGGATGAGCAGTGTCTTTCCTTTGATCTGGAAATACGGCTGTCCCAGTGTAAATGTGATAAATTCTGTCTTACCGCTCTCCAGAAAACCATTTATGATATAGACTGGTTTCGTCATAATTCATACCTTTCTCTTTCTTATCCTGCTGCCTGTAAAATCCGTTCCGGCAATTTATTTACGGAACAGTTCTGCCAGCTTGTCCTCGTCCAGTTTGGAACCGATGACACAGATCTTACCGGTAACTTCCGGCTTACCGCTTCTGATGTCATGCTCTTCGGGAACATAATCATAATATACCCAGGTTCCGTCGGGAGCGGGTACCATACCCTTGGCACGCAGGATTGCACCGTACTCTCCGCTGTCCAGAGCAGTAAGGATCTTCTCGATGTCCTCTGCGCTGTAGGTGTTGGGTGTCTCGATACCCCAACTGGTGAATACTTCGTCTGCGTGATGGTGATGATGGTGGTGGTCATGATCATGATCGTGGCAGCCGCAGGTGCAGTTCTCGTCATGCTCATGATGATGCTCATGGTCATGGTCTTCATCATGGTCATGATGATGGTGATGCTCATGCTCGTCTTCATCATCGTCGTCATCGTGGTGATGTCCACAGCAGCACTCATGGTCGTGGTCATCCTCGTCATGGTCGTGATGGTGATGATGCTCGTGGTCACAGCACTCATCCTCATCGTGATCGTCATGGATATGCTCCAGCATTTCCTTCATCATATCTTCCAGCTTGTCAGCGCCTTCGATGGTCTTCAGTACTTCCCTGCCATCCAGCTGATCAAGAGGAGTGGTGATAATGGTAGCCTTGTCGTTATGCTCACGAATCATCTCCACGCAGGCATTCAGCTTTGCCTGATCCACTTTGTCGGTTCTGCTTAAGATAATGGTTCCGGCGTACTCGATCTGGTTGCTGAAGAATTCGCCGAAGTTCTTCATATACATCTTGCACTTGGATGCATCTACTACTGCTACCGCACTGTTGATCTCCACATCCAGATCTCCTGCCACGTTCTCCACAGCCTTCAGGACATCGGACAGCTTGCCGACACCGGAGGGCTCGATCAGAATACGCTCGGGAGCATAAGTGCTGATAACTTCCTTCAGGGAAGTACCGAAATCACCTACCAGAGAGCAGCAGATACAGCCGGAGTTCATCTCTTTGATCTCGATACCGGCCTCTTTTAAGAAACCGCCGTCGATACCGATCTCACCAAACTCATTCTCGATCAGAACGGTCTTGCTGCCGTCCAGAGCTTCTTTTAACAGCTTCTTGATCAGGGTGGTCTTACCGGCACCCAGGAATCCGGATACTACATCTATTTTCGTCATTGTTTTTTCCTCCAATCTGAGTCTAAGACCCATCCTTTTTATTTTCTATCATATTTACAGTATTGTCAATAAAACGATTATTAAATTTTTATCAACTAAGCCATAATGTTCGTCAGACACTGTGCGGATGCTCGCATACGCAGCTGTGCTACGGTCTCTCCGTCTCGATCATGCTGTAAGGCACCACGGCCACTTTTCCCTCTTCATCACCGCCACACAGGATTCCTACGAACACACCGTCCTCCGTAAAGGCTCCGCCTCCTGACATTCCGGGAGCGATCAGTCCCTGCAGCAGAAGCATATACTGGTCAAAATCCTCCACATAGATCCAGGGATCCACCACGAAAGCATAGACCGGCAGCCCACTCTCCCCTCCGTACATCCATACATCGTCATATTCCTTCAGTGCATCGAATACTTCCCGATCCGTCTGCACCGGCAGACAGACCTTCCATGCTTCCTCTGACAGTTCCGCCTTGTCCACCCACAGGAAAGCCAGATCGCAGCTGTCCACTGTCTCCACGCCGGTGGCAGCCACCTGTGTTCCGTCCGGAAATGTCACCCGGGCCTCTCCGGTATCGTCCGCCAGTACGTGCCCTGCCGTTGCGATCAGAATCCTGTTTTCCTCTTCATCATAGATCACACCGCTGCCCTGCCGCTCTCCCGTCTGAATTCCCACCAGGGATTTCATTACCTTAAAATCATTCTCCGTCAGTTTCTGCTCTGTCTGCACCGGCAGTTCCACAAATTCCATTCCTGCGTCAGCCTGTCCCATGCCACTGTTTTCTTCCGAAACCTTCTGGCCTGCGGTCTCCGTGGAGACATTTTCCTCACTCCCACCGTTTTCCCCGCAGCCGGCGAAAAGTAACAGGCAGCTCAGTATCATAGTGATCCCTTTTATCCGCATTCTCTCTTTTTTCTCCATGACTTCTCCATAGTTTCTCCGTGAAACATGCTCTGCATTGCAGTCGCTTATAACAGAAAACGGACCGCATCCGCAGTCCGCATTTTTCTCAAAAGGTGTAAGCAAAAAATAAGCCGAGTTCTGTATATGACGATCATCTATCTAGTACGACTGTCACCAGCCGCATCAAGCGACCTACCTGAAAGCAGACCGGGCCGGTCTATAGCTCTCTGTTTGGTCTTGCTTCGGATGGGGTTTACATGGCTCCGTCTGTTACCAGCCGGACGGTAGTCTCTTACACTGCCTTTCCACCCTTACCGGCCAAAAGCCGGCGGTATATCTCTGTTGCACTAGCCTTGGAGTCACCTCCACCAGACGTTATCTGGCATCCTGCCCTGTGAAGCCCGGACTTTCCTCACCTGCATAAAGCAGCCGCGATCATCTATCTTACTTACACCTGTTCGATTATATCTTTTTCTTCCGGAAAAAGCAATATTTTTCTGCCAGACGTATGATTTCCCCATATCCCAGCGCTGCCAGCGGGAACATCATCATGTAATAGGCATACATATACCTGGCCTTTGCTTCCCAGAAAATACTGAACAAAAAGCCCCCGATCACAGCCACTGCCAACAGATGCTGTGTGATCTCACTGTCTTTTCGGACACAGAAGATAAAGTAAAACAGACACCCCAGATAGATAATGAACTGTAAACGATCTGCCATCCTCACCACACTGTCAAACAGATCTCCACTCAGCCGGTCTTCCAGTGCCGCCAGTTTCTCATGGTACACATCCCCGTGGTTAAAGTTGAAATACAGTGACTGATAGGTCGGGACATTCCACTGGGACAGAAGTTTTCCCTGATAAAAACCTCTCAGATACCCCGGCTGTGCTTTCATGGCCTGCATGCGCTCCTGCATCATCTCCCGGTAGATCTGATCGCTCTGCTCTGTATTACAGTCCGTTGCATAATATTGTGCCCAGCAATCGCTGTAATACCAGCCGTACCGGCCACCGATCTCTTCCATTCCCAGATACAGGTAAGCCGATGTGGGCAATCCCCGGGAATGCTCCATTCCGGATCTCATCTCATACATTTTATAGATTCCCTGATAGCACAAGAGTGGCAGTGCCAACGCCAGCACCAGTGAAATCAACAGGCGTCTGTCCCATTTTGAGAATATCCGTACCGCGCCGACCATGCAATATGCCACCACCAGGACCAGTGTGTTCTTACGCAGCAGAGTTCCCAGTGTAAGAGCTGTCACAATGCCCACCAGTGATCCCGTTTTTCCATATTTGATATATCGGACCAGCATCCATGCGGAAAACAGGGAACAGAATACCCAGGGAATCTCTCCGTAGACCCAGCTGGTATAAAAGACAGATGCCATACAGCTGCCCGCAAGCAGTGTCCCCATGGCCACCACCGCAAGTCTGCCGGAAACTTCCTTCAGAATGCCGTAAATGCAATAGATACCCGCCACGTTCAGAAGTACGAACACTATCTGGATCACATGATAATCCGCCTCTCCAAGAATCCGGAACAGCATCTCTTCCATGGCCGCCGGTCCCAGCTGATGAGCATACAGACCGCAATAATGATCCGGAGCCAGCGTCCCATAGTCACCCTGTATAAAATCTATGGCCGCACCAATAACCGATGCCTGATCTGCACTCGGCACTCTGTCTACCGCCAGAACCCAGCACAATCCTGCGATTCCCTGCCAAAGCATGCCGAGCGTTACGGCAATTCTTTTACACCAGATGACGATTTTGTCACCGGCCTTTTTTTCCACTGCCGTCAGAACTGCATACAATAGCAATATCAGCGCTGCTGCCGCCAGATTCCATATTACGGAATCCGGAATCTCCACCAGAACTTCATGACCTGCCACCGGAAGCATATACTGCAGGGTACGCATGGCATACCATACAAGGAACAGAAGGATCAGGCTGCCCATGATCCGGATCACCCAGTTTGCTGTCTGCTTTACTATCGATTTTATCTTTGGTAAACGACTCTCCACAGGTATTCTCCTTTTCTTACTGTAGAGTAAACTATTCAGCACCATGCATGTAAACTATTCAGCACCACATTCGCAAAATCGCCTCTCCGAGGCTTCCTTTTTGCTCATGTGGTTACTTCGTCGCATCAATTCTGCCGCACAGTCTTACGAATGCAAGCATTCGACGCCTGTCAGCAGAATTGCGCTACTCTGAATAGTTTACACGTTGAAGCAGCTTCCACCCACAAATTCTCTGCACAGAGAATTATTGGGAAGGCTTTCACTGGTCACACCCAGGAAATACTCCAGGAACTTAAGCAGTCTCTTGGCTTCGTAATATTCCGGTTCTCCCTTATCGATCTGGAACAATAACGGCTCTGCGAACTGCTTTAACACTGCCAGTTCATAGATCAGGACGGAATTAAACATGGCATCCGCATCCTCCTGGAACGGAAAAATATTCTGTTCCTCTCCCCGGCGCACGGAAGCCCACATATCGATGGTGCGTCTCGCATCCGCACCTCTGGTCCTCGCATCTCTGACCATACGGCGGAGAAGTCTTCCGTCCGTAGTCGGGATCCGGTTATGCTCATCAATATTGATATTGGTCAATGCACTGATATAGATCTTGTATTTACTCTCCTCGGGAAGTGCATAAGATGTCTTCTCATTCAGACCGTGGATACCTTCGATCACCAGAATATCATCCGGTCCCAGTTGTTTGAAATTGCCCTTATATTCCCGCTTTCCGGTCTTGAAGTTAAAGGAAGGCAGTTCCACACGTTCACCGGCTAACAATCTGCACATGTCGTCATTGAACTGCTTTACATCAATCGCTTCCAGACATTCGAAATTGTAATCACCGTTCTCATCCCTTGGCGTGAATTCTCTGTTCACGAAATAGTCATCCAGTGCAATGGGATGCGGTGTTTTCCCCAGGGTCTTCAACTGAATGGATAATCTGTGGGAAAAACTGGTCTTGCCGGAAGAAGAGGGTCCGGCGATCATGACAAATTTCACGCCGCCCCTGTCTACGATGCTCTTGGCAATCTCGCCGATCTTACGCTCCTGCTGCGCTTCCTGTACCAGGATCAGTTCACTCAGCGACCCACGGCAGATCTGATCATTCAGATCACCTACGGTCTCAATACCGATCTCCTTTCCCCATTCCTCAGATTCTTTCAACGTCCGGAATAACAGCTTTCTCTCTTGAAACGGCTTAACATGTGTAGGATCTTTTTTATCCGGCAACAGCAGCATAAATCCATCCTCATACGCTATGACATCGAACCACTTTACATAGCCGGCATTGGGCAGCATATAGCCGTAATAATAATCGTAATAACCGTCCATTTCATAAATATTTACGAAAGAGCCTCTGCGGTAACGGAACAGCTTTTCCTTATCCTTCATCCCCTCTTTCCGAAACAGTTCCATGGCATTATCCAGGGAATAGGATCTCTTCAGAAAAGGTGTCTTTGCCTCCACCAGCTCCCGCATCCGGTTACGGATCTTTGCAGCATTTTCTTCCGTCGCATTGATCTTCTCTTTTGGAGAGATGTAGGAGCCGTTGCCGATGGCAAATTCCACACGACAGCTCTGGGCCGCCTCTCTGCCGTAGACATCAAATACCGCTTTCAAAAACAGCATTGTGGCAGAACGCACATAAGTCTTGTTGCCCACATCATCCTTCAAGGTAAAAAAGGTAACCTCGCAATCCCTTGTCAGTTTCTTGAACAATTCTCTGATCTTGCCGTCTCTGGCTGCCAGTGCGATCAGATTCTCATACTCCTGCTGATAATCGTTGGCCACATCCTCGTAAGTGGCTCCCTGAGGATATTGTCTCTCTTCCCCGTTTATCTTCACTGTGATCATTTTTTTCACCCTGTCCTTCTGTAATCTGCTTTTACAGGTCTTATTGCCTAAATACAATCCGCTTCCTTGCCATTATCATACCAATCCAGTGCACGGGTAATCAGGGTGATCTCGTCTGCGATCTCCTGTCTGCGGCATATGGTTCTGGGATTGTCCGCATCTGCCTTTTGCTCCATGCGTCCCACGATCTGCTTTCGCTCGGTCAGCATCCATTCCAGATACTCCCGAAGTATCCGGTCTCTGCGGGATAAAAGCAGCGGGCCGAACTTTTCCGCCAGTCCGGGATCCAGACCTTCCGTCTTCCAGGAGTCCCCGACCTTCTGCCGTACCGCATCGTCCGTCATCGCACCCAGCCAGCGCACCTTCATCATAAAATAATATTTTCCTTCTTCGTAGATGATATTCTCATCCAGCAGAAGATATCCCTCATCCATCAGGAATGTCCGAAAATGCGGGATCTCCGACTGTGGCTGCAGGATCAGCTCTGCAAATCCCTGTGCCTGTTCTCTTCCTTCGGTAAGAATCTTCTCCATGAGAGGTCCGCCCATGCCGGCACAGATCATCCCGTTCGCCTCTCCGGTCTTCAGGCCGTGCAGACCGTCGGAAAGTCTGGTCTCTATCCTGTCCTGCAGACCATATTCCCGGATATGCTCTCTGGCACGCTCCAGGGGTCCTGACCGCACATCCATGGCGATCACCCGTGGGGAGAGCCCCCTCTGCACGAGATAGACCGATACAAAACCATGGTCACACCCCACATCTGTTATCACAGTGCCGGGAGTGACCATGTCTGTTAAAGCCTGCATTCGATTGGATAATATAACTTCCGCCATTAATCCAGATAATCCTTCAGCTTGCGGCTGCGGCTGGGATGACGCAGTTTGCGCAATGCCTTTGCTTCAATCTGACGGATACGTTCACGGGTAACGTTGAATTCCTTACCTACTTCCTCCAGAGTACGGGCCCGTCCGTCATCCAGACCGAAACGGAGTCTCAGTACTTTCTGTTCTCTCTCTGTCAGAGTACCCAGCACTTCCACCAGCTGTTCCTTCAGCAGGGTAAATGCTGCAGCATCGGAAGGAACCGGTACATTATCATCCTGAATGAAGTCGCCTAAATGGCTGTCTTCCTCTTCACCGATAGGAGTCTCCAGGGATACGGGCTCCTGGCTGATCTTTAAGATCTCACGCACTCTGTCTACCGGCATGTTCATCTCTTCCGCGATCTCTTCGGGGGTCGGTTCTCTTCCCAGCTCCTGCAGCAGCTGTCTGCTCACGCGGATCAGTTTGTTGATGGTCTCTACCATATGCACCGGGATACGGATGGTTCTTGCCTGATCGGCAATCGCTCTGGTAATAGCCTGACGGATCCACCAGGTCGCATAGGTGGAGAACTTATATCCTTTACGATAATCGAATTTCTCTACAGCTTTGATCAGACCCAGGTTACCTTCCTGGATCAGGTCTAAGAACAGCATTCCACGGCCTACATATCTCTTGGCAATACTGACTACCAGACGTAAGTTGGCCTCTGCCAGACGCTTTTTCGCTTCCTGGTCGCCCTCTTCCATTCTCTGGGCCAGTTCGATCTCTTCCTCAGCACTTAACAGGGGCACCTTGCCGATCTCCTTTAAGTACATACGGACAGGATCCTCAATGCTGACGCCTTCCGGTACGGACAGGTCGATGTTCTCCACATCCACTTCGTCCTCATCGGTCAGAATGATCTCTTCGTCATCCACATCATCGTCATCGGTAATACGCAGCACATCTACGTTGTTCTGGTCCAGATACTCCAGAACCTTCTCCATCTGTTCCTCTTCCAGAGGCATGTCCGCAAAGAAGTCACTGATTTCCTGATACTCCAGCACATTCTTTTTCTTTTTCGCCATATTCAGGAGCTCTTTTATCTTCTCCGCAAATTTTGCCTGTGTGTTTTCATCCATTTTCGTGGTTCCATCCTTTCATTGCCATTATTTATAGCCATATTTCGTATTTTTTATAACTGTCCCGAGCCGCAAACCCTATTATTCCAGAGAAATGCGGGCTCTTTGTAATTCTTCCAGTGCTTTTTTGCCTTCCACCGCTTTTTTGACCGCGTTGACATCTGTACCCAGCTGCGCCATATAGTACTGGTAGCTGTTGCGTTTGACTGACACCAGTATGTCATGGAAAGCTCTTTCTCTCTCCTGCTTCGTGGACAATTCGGGAAGCGTTGTATGGAACAGCTCCGCTGCCTGCCTCTGCTCCTCTTCATCCTCAAACATGCTGATGATCCCCGCCGGCTGAAACTGTCCGTTGTCCAGCTCTGCAAACATCTTCTCCGCCACCTTGCGATACAATTCCTCCGTGAAATCCTCCAGAGAAATGTACTTACGTACAATCGTATACAGAGAAGGATCATCTCCGATCCAGGTGATCAGCAGTCTCTGGGACTTCCGTCCGCTCTCCGAAGGATCGCTCTTATTCTGTACTCCGCTGCGGGGACGGGGAATCGGTCTGGCGATTCCCGTCTGGGAAGCATATCCTATGACCATTTTGCGCAGATCATCGGGCCGGATCATATATTTTTCGGCAATGGCCTGCAAATAATTCTCCCGCTCCAGATCTTCCGAAAATTCGCATAGTTTCTGTGCGATCTCCCGGTGGAACTTCGTCCGCTGTTCCGGATCGCTCTGATCGTATTGTTCACTCAGGATACGGATCTCGAAGTAGAAACTGTTCTCCGCCTGATCGATTCTCTCCTGAAAAGCCTCTTTCCCCAGATTCTTGATAAATTCATCCGGGTCCTTATAAGGACGCATATTGATGACTTTACCGGTAAGCCCGGCCTCCCTGAGAATACCGATGCCCCGGAGTGCCGCCTTGGTTCCGGCACCGTCGCTGTCGTAGGCCAGCAGGATGTTTTCCGCATAACGGTGTAAAAGGTTAGCCTGTTCCACCGTAAATGCCGTTCCCAGGGATGCCACCGCCTGGGTAAATCCCGCCTGATGCATGGCTATGACATCCATGTAGCCCTCGCACAGGATAATATTGCCCGTCCGGGCAGTCCTTGCGAAATTCAGCCCATAAAGATTCCTTCTCTTATCGAAGATCATGGTCTCCGGTGAATTCAGGTATTTCGGTTCCCCGTCTCCCATGACTCTGCCGCCGAAGCCGATGACCCGGTGGTTGATATCCTGTATGGGGAACATGACACGATTCCAGAACTGGCTTCGCAGTCCCCGCTGTTCAGAAAACATTGCCAGTCCGGAGTCTTTGATCTCTTCGTCCGTAAAGCCCTTTTCCGCAGGTACTGTACCACCTGCTCGCCGTTTTTCCCGGCATAACCCAGTCCGAAATGATGCATGGTCTCATCGGTCAGCTTCCGCCCCGTCAGATACCGCATTCCCACTTCGCCACGGGGGTCCCGCAGCATATAATAAAAATATTTTGCCGCTTCCTTATTGACTTCCAGCAGCCGCATACGTTTGCCGGCTTTTTTCTTCTGTTCCGGTGTCTCCTCCACTTCGGGAAGCTTTACCCCGGCGCGGTCCGCCAGGATCTTAATGGCCTCCGGGAAGGTATCGTTTTCATATTTCATAAGAAACGTATATACATTTCCGCTGGCATGGCATCCGAAGCAATAATACATCTGTTTGTTCGAAGACACCGAAAAGGAAGGTGTTTTTTCGTTATGAAAAGGACAGCAGCCCCAATAGTTGCTTCCCTTTTTTTTCAATGAGACATAGCCCGATATCACATCCACGATGTCATTTCTGGCTCTGACTTCTTCTACCAGTTCTTCGGGATAATACACGTTTTTAACTCCTATTTTATCTTGTACCTATCTCTGCCAGGATTTCGGTATGTAAATATCCTCGTATACCGCTATGGCAAACCGATCCGTCATCGCTCCCACATAGTCGCAGACGACCTTCTCTCTCGGTTCTCCCACGGAAAGAAGATTGAGATATTCTTCCGGCAGATCATCCAGATGCTTCAGGAAATGCTGGTACAATGTCTCCATCAGCATCTCTGCTTTCCCCTCTTCGCTCTTCGCTACCGGGTTCTTGTAAACTCTCTCAAACATGAACTGTCGTATCTTCGTCATGGCTTCCGCCACCGGCTCCGACATCAGGATGTCTCCCTTGTCCATGCTGTTGGTCACGATGTCATGAATGAAATGATCCAGTCTCTCGGTGGGACTGCTGCCGATCACCTCACAGATGTCCTTCGGCACATCCGCTTCCGTGAGGATTCCTCCGCGGATGGCGTCATCCATATCGTGATGAATATAGGCAATTTTATCGGAAAGTCTGACGATCTTGCCCTCCAGGGTGTGGGGCTTTCCAATGGTCTGGTGGTTTCTTATACCGTCTCGCACCTCGTAGGTCAGATTCAGCCCCTTGCCATCCTTCTCCAGAATGTCCACGGTGCGGACGCTCTGTTCGGCATGTTCGAAGCCAAAAGGGCATACTCTGTTCAGCGCACGCTCTCCGGCATGTCCGAAAGGCGTGTGTCCCAGATCGTGTCCCAGCGCAATGGCTTCCACCAGATCCTCGTTCAGCTTTAATGCCTTGGCTATGGTTCTGGCCGTCTGGGATACCTCCAGCGTATGTGTCAGTCTGGTACGGTAATGGTCACCCTCAGGTGTCAGAAATACCTGGGTCTTATCCTTTAGCCTTCGAAAGGCCTTGCAATGGATAATACGGTCTCTGTCTCTCTGAAACACCGGCCGGATATCACATTGTTCTTCCGGTCGCAGACGTCCTTTGGAGTTCACACTCAAGGATGCGTACGGACTTAAATAATCCTTTTCCCACTGTTCCAAGTTTTCTCTGATCGTCATAGTTCCTCCTGCCCCTACTTCTAATATTCTGTGCCTGTCTTAAAAATCCTTTTCTTTCTTTTGAAAAAAATAGTCATTTTTTCTGATTTAAATTATCTGCACACAGAATAGATGAATTCCGCATTCTTATCCATGGCCTCACTGGCCTTTTTGAAGGGTGACATCTGAAAAACATGCCACATTCCGGGGAATCGGTCGATATGGGCAGCGACCCCGGCTTTGATCAGATTTTTATATAGCCGCAGAGAATCGTCCAACAGGATTTCATTCTCTCCCACCTGAATATAGACGGGTGGGAAACCATGAAAGTCTCCAAACAGCGGAGAAATATAAGGATCCGTCAGATCTCTGTCCGGGGCATAGGCCCTGGTCATACGGTCGATGTACTCTTTATCCAGTACCGGATCCAGTTCCGCCTTGGTCTGGAAAGTCTTGCCCTCGCCGGTAAGATCCGTCCAGGGAGACATCAGCACGATTCCTCTGGGAAGCAAGCGCTCCTGCTCTTTTATTTTCAACACCAGTGAAAGCGCCAGATTACCTCCGGCCGAATCTCCGGTAATGATCATCTCTTGCTCCGTAGCCCAAAAGCATCAGATAGTTCCAGGCTTTCATGGCATCCTCCGCAGCTGCCGGATACGGATGCTCCGGTGCCAGTCTGTAATCAAAGCACAGCACATCCATGGAAGTACCCGCCGCCAGCTTCGATGTCAGGGTTCTGGCATAGATACTGCTGCCGGTGGAATATCCGCCTCCGTGGCAATGCAGGATCACGTACTTTTTCATATGAGCCCGGTTCACGCTGACCCACTCCGCATCCATGCCATCGATGTCCACGGGACGGTACTGGATCTCTTTACTGTTGCCGAGCAGCTCGCCAATGTGATCCTGGGATTGTCTGTGCTTCTCCAGATCCGGATTCTCCACAAGACCATGGGCCCTGCGGATGAGCTGCATCAGATTCTGGTTGTTCTTCTCACTGTTTTTTCCTACCAGTGCCATAAGTTCCTCCTGTTCACCTAGTTTTCTCGTAACTATTCAGCGCCTCATTCGCAAAATCGCATCTCCGATGCTTTCCTGAACAACAAGTTCACTTGTTGTTTGCTCATCTGAGGCTGCTTCGCCAATATTTCATGGCTCTGAATAGTGATCAAAAGTGCAATCTTCTGCGCACTGCATTGCGCAGTCTCCTCCGGGATAAAAGGGTGGCGATGGTGATATCGACGATCACGCAGATCGTCAGCACGATAGCCGACCATCCCAGTGCGATCTCCTGTCTCAGGAACCGGTCGATCAGAAGTTCCAGTCCCACGCACAAAACAGCGATTCCCGAGATCAGGTACAGGGCTCCTGTCAGGAAGGACATGGGGAGCTTGCGGATACAGAACGTCACCGCTTCCACCACTGCCGTCACCAGCAATACGATCGGCAGTCCCAGTCCATAGAACCAGCTGTTATGTCCCGTCAGATAAGTCAGCAGATATAGATACACGATCACTGCCACTCCATCCAGCAGGATCGACAGATAAATGGGCTGCCTCGTATAAATAACCACAGGGATCATAATAACCCACAATACCAGGACTACGCCGATCACCGCCAGAGACCACAGACTGCTGCGGAACACAAAAGCGTTTAACAGCCCACAGGTCACCGCCGTAGCCAGTACAATAACCGTCAACAGTACTCCCAGATCTTTTTTTTACCACTTCCACCTGTCCCTTTTCCTTTGGAAAGGGGATGGCTGCTTCTCCGGTTCCGGTGCCTTGGGATTATACACCGGTGTGTCGCACAGAGGGCACTTCTTTGCCGAAGCATCCAGTTCCACACCACAGTTCACACAATATGACATAAGCATTTCCTTTCTAACCGGAGGATCTACCGGTTACTCTCGATCTTCACATGAATACCGTCCTGTACCAGCTTGCGGAAAAACAGTCGTTCCACATCCGTTTCCGCAATACTGCTGGCAAAATTGATGGTAAGAATATCTTCAAAGCTGGCAATGGCACAGTTGGTTCTCGTAGAGAACGGTTGTCCCATATAGATATCAAAACGTTCGATATAGGGCTTCATGGTCTCCGGCACTTTCAAAGCTCCCATGTTGGTCAGCCCCGCCGAAGAGTTTTTGTCCTGGATCTTCGTATAGAACTGGCGGACCACCAGATCCTTGATAAACAGCGGTACCACACGGATAAACGGGTTCCTCTGGGTCTCTGCGTTGGTGGTGATATCGCCCCGCAACAGCTTTTCATTCAGATAATACCGCATGTAATTGTGCACCTGGGTCACGATCTCTTCAAAAGTGTATTCTCCCAGTCTTGGGTCAATCCCCGGATAGATCATGGTGATAAAATTCCGCAGAGTCTTCGATGGGAAAAAGCGCCGCAGATTCACCGGCATGGCAATCTTTACCGGACGTAATTTTAAATGCCACTCACTCTCCTGCTTCTGCATCAGTGCATAGAGCAGAACCGCATTGAAATATTCCGTAATGGTGGCATTATAGCTTTTTGCCACCTTCATGACCTCTGCCACCGACATAATACCGTCTATGATGTTCAGGGTATAAAAGGGCTCCTTGGTTCCCCGGACACGGTAAGCCTTCTCCCCCGGTCTGGGCGGGCACACCTTGGCATTGGCATATTTCATGTAGGCATCTTCCAGTTCTACCGGATCCGGTGTCTCTAAAATATCCAGCACAAAACCGCCGTTCTCGATCTCCGTATGCCCCTTCAGGCGCAGATAAGTGGCCGTCAGAGTCTGCAATACGCACATGCCTCCGGTACCGTCTCCCAGACTGTGATGGGCCTCCAGGGCGATCCGGTTCCGGTAATAATAGATTCTTACCAGATACCGGTTATTGGCCTTGAAATACATGGGCTGACAGGGATTTTTCACGTCCTCCTGCACAAATGGGCCGGGGCGGTCATTGGGCTCCAGGTATCTCCAGAAGACACCCTTGCGGATAGCCGCCTTATACGTCGGAAAACGAGGCATTGTCAGATTCACGGCCCGCTGCAGCATCTCGGGATCGATCTCCTCCTTTAAAAGAACGGACAAACGATAAACGGAAGAAAAATCTCTTCTCTGTAAGGTCGGGTATACGATGGCCGACAGATCCAGTTTGTACCAGTCCTTGTGTACTTTCGATGCCCTGTCTGTCTTCGTTTTGTCTCTTCTATTAATTGCCACGGTTTTCGCCCCTTTCCCGGTTTTGTATTATATTTTTCAGAAACGACAAAGGCGGCAACCTTTCGGTCACCGCCATGTGATGCAGAAAGAGGGACTTGAACCCTCATGGTATCACTACCACACGGACCTGAACCGTGCGCGTCTGCCAATTCCGCCATTTCTGCGAACAAGATATATCTTACAGTATTTAATTAAAAATGTCAACACTTTTTTCAAATTACTTTAAGTCACTAAAAATGTCAACATTAAATTCGACATTTTTTCATGTTTTTATCGTTTTGCCATTTTGCACAATACGCAACCTGTTTTATTGTATATTTTCACTTTTAGGCAGCGCAATAGTAAGGCTGCCACTTCTGCCAGCCTCTCTCGCCCCCTATTTCCGTTCTTATGCAAGCTGCTTTACCTCTTCCTCGAATAGTTCCCCTGCTGAATGATAGCCATGTATTTTGCGTGGGTATCCGTTTATCCAGTTCTCTATACTCTCTACCTCTTCCTCTGTCCTGTCGTCAAAATTTGTGCCTTTCGGTATCTTCCGGCGTATCATCTTATTTGTTACCTCATTTGTGCCACGCTCCCAACTGCTGTACGGGTGGCAGTAATATACCTTTGTCCGCTTTTCTCCCTCGTTGATAATAGAACGCTGTAAGCCCTCTGCATCTGCAAACTCGCTGCCGTTGTCTACTGTGATTGTCTTAAATACCCGTTTAAACATATCAGCGCCCCATTTTCTTTCTAATCTATCCAGTGCCGCTACTACTGCCTCGTCTGTATGGTCTGGCAGTTTAAATATAATCTCGTTTCTGGTTTTCCGCTCTGTCAGTACCAGCAACGTATTTTTTGACTTTCCCCGCTTACCTAAAACGCTGTCCATTTCCCAGTTGCCAAACTCTTCCCGTGTATCTATCTCTTTCGGGCGTTTGTCTATACTCTCTCCTGCTGCCGCCCTTTTCTGTTGCCTCTGTACTTTCTTATAATTTCTCTTCTTATTCTTCTTTACTGGCAAATTCTTATTAGACAGCTTAAGGAAAATACCCTTGTCAATGTAGCTGTATAAGGTCGTTACGCATACTGTTACGGAAAATTCCCCCTCTTTCCCCTGTGCTTTCAATTCTCCCAGTACCGCAGCTGGGCTGTAATCTTCATTTACTATTTTATCCTCTATATAATTTGCGTATGCAATATCGTTGCCTATTTTAAGCTGTGTCCCCCTTGCCTTTAAGTTTTCCTCTGCTTTCATTTGTGCCTTGTTTGGGCTATAACTTAATGTTTCTGTATAGTCGCTATTTCTGTGCATATATTCCCCTCGCTTAAGCTCATTGTAAATAGTGCTGCGGTGTACTCCCAGCTGTTCTGCTATCTCTATCACGCTATGCCCTGCTTTTTTCAATGCCTCAATACTTATACGGTCTGTCCATGTCAACTGTCGGCTGCCTTTCTTATTCGCCATTTCTGCTACCTCTCTTTCGTTCCTGTTCTTTCCCCATATACGACGAAAAGCCGCAAACTTTTTACAAGTCTGCGGCTTATGCCTTTACCTATTTACAACACTTTTTACAAGCGGTGTATTTCTTCTTTGCTTGGCTTAGCGGTATGCTCTTTGGGTTTTTCATTCCCGAACAGTTAGGCTTACTATGGTATTTTTTGTTGCTACGGTCTACATATACTGTAGTTTCTCCCGTATGCTGGCTTACGCTGGGCGTTGCGTCCTCGATTACGTCAAGTTCTATATTGCACCCGAACGTCTGTACCCCAGAAATTTCCAGTATTTCTGCGGTGTAGCGGGCTTTCGGGTACTTTCTCGCTAAGTCCCCCGCCAGTTCTGCCGATAGATTGCCTATTACCTTATCGCCCCACTTTACGTATGCGGCAGGCTCTCCGTTGTATGTGTACTTTTCTACTGTAATATCTTCACTACCGGACATTTTGCTTAAAATATCCTGCCTGTTTTCTCCGTCCTCATTATTGAACGTCACGCCTACTACTTTCGTTCTGATTGTATCTAAAACCCTGCTACCAGATGCTGCGGCAGGCGCTGGTGTTCTGTTTCCGTTCTCTTTTCCTGCGCTTTTCTTTTTCAGTCCAAAATAGGCGCATACTGCCGCAATCACAATACAACCCACCCCACCTGTTATATTTCCAGACGGCAGCGCCGTTAAACCGCTTACTGCAAATAATGCAGCCACTACCAATAAAATTACCTTTTTCTTTGTCATAGTAAGCCCTCGCTTTCGTTTCTACTTCAATTCTAAAATTTCATCAGCAGAGGCGTTAAGCTCTCTGCAAATTTTCGCAAGTGTTATTGCGTTTGGCGTAAGCTCGTTGTTTTCCCAGCGGCTTATATCTTTCTGGTATACTTGCAGGCGCTCTGCAAGTTCCTTTTGCGTCACGCCTGCCGCTTTTCGTGCTTTTTTAATGTTTTCGCCTAAATTCATGCCTTACCTCTCTTTTCTCTTGCCCTCAAAATGAAAGCAACCAGCAGCTTTACCAGTCCTACTGCTACTAAAAATACTCCTAATTTTAAAAGCATACTCTTTACTCGGCTTTGGGTTTGTGTTATATTTCTTATAGGCGGCGGGCTTATCGCCCGCCTGTTGGTTAGGGCTTTCGCCCTAACCTATGTACTTACCAATTATGATAAGTATTGTTCCTATGATTAAGTCTATCACTGCACTGATTGCCAATTCTTGCCAGTTGATAGGCTTTTTCTTTTGTTTCTTTTTCTTACCCATTGTGCCGTTTCTCCTTTCCAGTGGCTTTGCCTCTTATTTGTTCTTATCTCCTTTCCATGATTTTATTATATACCTTTTTCGGTATATTGTCAACACTTTTGTATAGATTTCTAAGAAAATCGCAAAAAAATAGAGGGCAGACAGCGAACCGCCCACCCTCGAAAACTTAAGCTAATCTTGTGGCATAATCTAAGCTAATCCAGCCTGCGCCACTCTTCAAGCGTCCCCAGCCAGCACTTGCGCCCTGTCCGGCTTTCACTTCCACAATGGTAAATACTCCCTTTCCTGTGGTTTCTCCCGTCTTTGCATAGTTCGTGCCTGCTCCTGTTCTGATATTAAGGTCTAAAATATCTACCTGTACGCTAAACGGAACGCCTGCGCTTGTCTGCTGCCCCGCTGCGGTATATACCGCCTTGCCGTTATCATCATATACAGTATAACCCGCCTTGCAAGCGCTCTTTGCATTTTCCAGCGACGTAAACGCCCCCAGCTGGCTTGCTGCGTCCGTCCAGCTCTTGCGCACTCTGTAATACTTTGTACCGTTTCCTGCTGCATACTTTTTATAGTATCCCTCGCCGTACTCTGCACGCTTTTTCTTTACTGTTTCGCTCTGGTCTGCTGGCTTTTCATATCCAGTAAGAACGGCATCAGATGCAGCACGCACACTGCCCGCCTTTTTCAGTGCGTCCATTACTGCTGTGTATCCCTGCAATTCTTCCCATAAAAAGCCCAGCTGCATATTAAGGTCTGCAATGGATACGCCCGCCTGTTTTGCATGATTAAGCAACGCCTGCTTTCTGCTCCAATACGTCCACTGCGCCAGCCCATAGCCTGCACTGTCCTTTACAAAATTGCCATAGCTGCCATTATCCACCGCTGCTGTATATTCTGCGTCCGTCTTACCCAGCTTATTGTTATAGGTGTTCTGTAAGTTGTTCGGCATAAGCCCGCTTTCAGCATACAGATTACCCATAATACCAGCCACGGCATAAGCATTTAAGCCCTTTCCTGTAAGAAAATTCCAGATTGTTTTTTCATTGCCGCCCTGCGGTGTTTCTGCCTGTCCGCTGATTTTACGCTTAAACTCGTCCCATGTGTGGGCGCTGGTGTTATATACATACGGGTTAGGGCAAATCTTGCCCGTTACGTCGTAATGTCTGATTACATGAGATGCAGGCACGCCGTATTTATTCATAAGGTAACGGGTAAGCTCTGCCGCTGCCTCTACTGTTGCGTCCTCAAAATACCAGTCTTTATCTGTTGCGCCCATGCTCTTTGTGTTTTTCTTCCTTACGCACATTTCAATACCGATACTATTAGCGTTTCGGCACTCTGCGTGCTTATAGCTCGACGCTCCGCAATGCCACGCTATATTAGCGTCCTCTACGCACTGCCATACCTCGCCGTTAAATCCTACAAAGTAATGCGCCGACGCATTTCTATTGCCGCCGCCATAATATCGGCAGTTGTCCTCTGCGCCGCCCAGTGCGCCTACATAATGGATAACAATATACTTAATTCTGGAAACGCTGCCCTTATTGAAATTGTACTTACTTATCTTTCTGTTAATGTTCATATTTCCTGCCTTTCCGCATACAAAATAAGCGCCTGCGGTGTCCCGCAAGCGCTCTTTGCTGCTATGTCCTTATTATTCTTATCTTTCCTGTGTCCTGTGTTCCTCTACGTTGCCTGTGGTGCTGTCCCCGTCCAGTTCGTCTGTGTCCGGCAGTTCGTCCGTATACTTCGCCAGAAACTCCCGCACCTTTTCCCATACCTTTTTTACGGGCAGCCCGCATAATGCCATATTCTTAAAAATGCTCACTACTTCATAGGCAATGTAGAGCAGTGCGAAAAATTCAGCCACGCCCACGGTATCAAGCCCTAAATATGTACGTACCTGCTCCGGTATAAATCCGATTAAGTTAATCTTAATCAGTACGTCGATTGCCAGCATGAATACCAGAGAAATAAGCATACCTACTTTTCTGATAGCCCCGTCAATGCCTGCGCAGCTGTTAAATTTCTTTTCTTTGATTGCACGCAGCACGCCAAAAACCGTGTCGCACACAATCGCCAATACTACCAGCTGGATAATTTTGTTATGTGCCGCCGCCTCAATAAATTCTGTAATAGTCATGTTCATAAATCCTGCCTTTCTCTTAATTGCAAATCTTTTGCCCGCTCTTTCAGCTCTGCGCCGTCGTAGCTCGCTGTCTGCTCCCAGCTTTCCAGAGTGGCTATTAAATCAGCAATAAGCCTGCTTTGCTTTTCTATGGTTTCCTGTTGTTCTTGTACTACCCTTAATAAATTGCTACTCATGTACTCGCTCCTGCATTTTGCCGCTTAAGCAGCCTTTTCTATGGCTGCCTCTGCCAGCGTTTCTATTTTCTTTCGTAGGTTATAGCTGTCGGCGTGTCCTGCGTGTCCCGTCCAGCTCTGTATACTCTTTTGTAACTGCTCTTTTGTGATTTTCCCGCTCTCGCACTTCTTGATAGTACGCTTTATGCGCTTTATGCTGTCCTTTCGTACTTTCCTGTGCGTTGCCCTGTGTTTGTAGCCTACAAAGTCTATACCGTTCTTTGCTGCCAGTATGGTAGTTTTCGGGTTAAACTCTAACTTAAGCTCTTCCCGTAAGAATTGCTCTATCCGTGCAAGCCAGTTGCGCAGCTGTTCCTTGTCTGGGCTTAATATTACAAAGTCGTCCATATAGCGTATGTATGCCTCTACGCCCAGCTCATGCTTAATAAACTGGTCTAATGCGTCCAGATAGATATTTGCAAATAACTGACTGGTAAGGTTTCCTACTGGTATCCCTACGCCGTCCGGCATATTGCCGTTGTGGTCTATTATCCTGTCCAGCAATGCCAGTACCCCAGCGTCTTTTATAACCTTACGTATTTCAGTTTTTAATACCGCATGGTCTATGCTTTGGAAATAGTGGTGTATATCTGCCTTGATAGCATAAAGCGGCTGGTCTGGGTGGTATTTGTTCCACTCATACAGCCACTCTTTTAGCGTATCAGACGCAGCGTGCATACCTTTACCTTTCCGGCAGGCGTAAGACTGCGATATAAACCGCTTATCAAATATAGGCTCTAACACGTTGTTTATGGCGTGCTGTACCACCCTGTCATAGAACGGCAGCGCCATTATCTGCCGCTCTTTCGGTTCGTACACCTTAAAGTAATGGTATTTGCTCGGCTCATAGGCAAGGTTTATAATATCTTCCCGCACCTTGTCTAAGTTTTCCTCTTTGTCTTTCGTAAAAATCAGTACGTCTTTTCTGTGGCGTTTACACTTTCTGGCTTTGTTATAGGCTTTCTGTACGTTTCCATAGTCGCCCATAGCCTCTAAAAGCGTAATGCGCCGCCCGTCCTTATCGGTAATGTATCCTACTCTCTTCAAGTATTAAGCTCCTGCCTTTCGCCGTAGCTACTAACCAGCAGCCGTATTTTTTCTCTTTGCCTCACGGCGGGACAGCCACTCTGACTATAGGATATTAAACACTCGGTCTTATCCCTTTCTAAGTCCTTGCCAGTATTCCGTAGAACTCTGTGCCTGTAATGTTCTCACTAAGTCACACGCCCCACGAGCGCCAATGTTCGTATTGACATTCCACGGGTAATTGTTGCAATTCACGGCACGAGCGCCGCAATTCGCCCCATTGTTCCAGTTGCCGCCCGCTATCAGCGCCGCCAGAGGCTGTAAGTAAGCAGCTGCCCCATATCCTGCTATTTTCTGGTCTTTACCTCTTCTATCAGTTCGCCCAGCATAACGCCTATTTCTTTCAGCTTGCGGCAGCTCTCGCCGTAGTGCCGTGCGTTCATAGCGCTATACTTCAAGTCATGCGCCAGCCGCAGCAATTCTTTACTTTCCTGCAATGCCGTATCTACCGTGTATAAGTGGCTTTTCGTTGCCGTCTTATCCCACTTTATAACCTCTTGCAGCATTTCAAGAATTGCGTTTCTTGTCGCCGTCTGTAAACTGAATTTCTCATACTTTGGGTACTTCGTAAGCAGAGGGTAAATATATAGCAGAAAATCGTATATTTTCTGGTGTATAATATCTGTTTTTGTCTGTATGTCCATGCCTTACCCCCGTTTATCCGGCTGGGCTTTCGCCCGCCGTCTACAGAGAGTCACACGCCCCACGAGCGCCAACGCTCGCAGGGACATTCCACGGGCAATCGTGGCAATACACGGCACGAGCGCCGCAATACGCCCCATTGCTCCAGTTGCCGCCCGCCAGCAGCGCCGCCAGAGAATATGCGTAATACTGGTAAATGTTACCAACGTCGTAAGACTTCTCGCCTGTGTTCAATGGGCTTTTCTTGTCCCAGCCCCACGCTACGCTTGCGTGGTAGTCTGCATTTGTGGCGTGTTCCGCTCTTGTAATAAGCTCGTCCAGCCACTCCCAGACACGCCCCACGGCATCTACAACGCCCACGGAAGAAACGGCATTTACCACACTGCCTGTTACGCCCCTACCTGTGTTGCTGGTGGCGCTCCATGCGTTTGTATTTGCGTTATCCAGTCCGGCAGGGCTGCCAAAAGCATAAGCGCAAAATTCTGCATAGTTCGGCAGACGCTTACCGCTCTTTGCCAGACGTTCTACAAAGTTGTACCAGTTCATGCTTTCTGTACCCGTCATAGGTGCGCAGCCATACTCTGATTTCAAGCCCTTTGCCCCGTCGTCAGAATTAAGGTAAATATCTACCCATGTGCCGCCGCCTAAATATACCATACCCTCTGGGCTGCATTTCGGGCGGTGTCCCAGTGTCCATACAGAACGTGGTACAATGCCGTTGCTTACTGCACTTTCCCAGCCTGTGCCAAAAATAACACTGCTGCCATTAAGCGGCTGTAAATTGCTGTCCACCTTGCGGCGGCGTCCATAATGAAAGCCGCCGATTTTACGGCTGTTTGTAGCGTTCCAGCCTGTCGGGTATGTAGAATTAAGGGAAATTACGTATTTCTCGTCTGTGCTGTCAATTCTGCTGTCGCAGATATATACGTAATAGTCCTTACCTACCGCAAAAGCGCTGCCTGCGTCCAGATTAGCAGCCGTAAGAATTGTATTTGCTGTCTTGAAAATTCCAGCGCCGCCCACGGCAATTACGCAACCCTCTACTACGGTCAGCTCATTTGCTCCGCTGGCGTAAATGTACTCATTGCTCGGTGCTACAATATCGCTGATTGTAGCCATTTTATTTACGTTCAAAAGCGCCCTTGCGTCGGTCTTTGTAACGTCGTCCACTAATAATCTACTCATACTGCTTTAATACTCCTTTCAGTGCTGCAATGTCGTCTGTTGTCATTCCTGCCACGGTGTCTGTGCGTTCCAGCGCAATTACCTTGCAGCCCGCTTTTACCGCTTTGGAAAGTGTAAGGGCTGTTCTGTCGTTTCCCGCCTCTCCTGCCGCTGCCTCGTCGGTCTGGATATGTTACTCCCTGCACCGTGCCGGATACGTCGCCTGCTACAAATTTCATACCTACCGCTGCCTCGTCGCAGTAATATACCGTAACCGCCTTTTTCTCTTCCTCTACAGCTGCTACGCCGCACTCAATATAACGCTGGTTCTCTGCGCTCTCGATTTTCGCCAGCAAATCTGCTGCTGCCAGTTCTCCGCTTGCTACCATAGCAAGGCAGTTGTAATAATCCTCTTTTGTCTTTAATACTTTAGGAAATCCTTTCATGGTCTGCCGCCTTTCTAAAATGTATTTGCAAGATAGGAATTACCCACGTAGGTAGCCCCTAACACTGCCGTTTCTACTGTTCTTTCGTAATGCTGGCTCATGTATGCTGCGCCCATGTAACACAATCCCAGTACAGCATCATGCTTATAGTCAATGCCCCAGCCGCTTTCTACTCTCTTAAGTCGCTCGTCCAGCGCTGCTATTGCCTCTTTGGTTTCTTTCGTGCCTGCCTCTGCCTGCTTTTTCACTTCCTGCATGGCTGCTGCCAGCTCTTCAATTTGCAGTTGCAGGCTGCCTGCTATGTCCTCACCCAGCTTGTCCTTGATACTCTCAAACCATGTGTTAAATTCGTTTTCAGCGTCCGACTGGAATAGCTTAATTTTTGCCATAAATTCTGTATAGGCGCTTAAAAGTTCCTTGTCCCAGTTGTCAAGCGTGCTTTCAAAACTGCTGTATCTTTCGTTAAACTGGCTCTCATACTGCGCAAATAAGCCCTCTGTCTTGCTTACGTAGCTGTCATATACGCCCGCAATCTCTGTAAGGTACTTTTCCATACTCTGCTTATATGCGCTGAACTCGTCCAGCACGGCTGCGCTGTAGGTGTTGAAAAAGTCCGTAAACTGCTTTGTAAGCACGCTTGCGTCTATCTCTTCCACCGTTCCTGTTACAATGCCGCAGACTGCGCTATTAAACCGCTGGTCTGTGATGTTCTGCGTCTGTATCCTTGTTACGCCCTTGCCTACGTAAATATCTGCAAGCGCAAGCTCCCATATTTCCGTAGTGCGTGTTATTGCCGTTGCTGTCGGCTTTGCAGACGGTGTGCCTTTCAGCACCGCAATATACATATCTCTTTGCGGCAAATCCCAGCGAACTACTACCCTGTCCACCCTGTTAAGCGCTCCCTCTGCCGTATCCAGTGTTACGCTAAGCGTTGCAGGATTTCTAAAGGCGTAGCCGTTTATAAAGGCATAGCCTGCATTTACTCTTATTTCCATGCCGCTGTAAGCTACTACCTGTAGCCCGTCGCTCGGCTTTGGAAAAATGCCGTTTGCAATGAAAGTAGCAAAGTACCACGCCCAATCCTCGGCTTTATATACCCTGTCGTACTCTCCGTCTACTGCCACGGCATTAAACGGTAAGCTGTTTGCCATTTCTGCTACCTCACTTTCCTAATCTGGTCTACCAGCGTCGGCAGGCTGTCGCCAAAAGTCGCCTCTATGGTTTCCTCGCCTTTCTGGTATGTTTCTGTTACTTCTGTAATGCGTGCATCTATCTGTATGCCCCACTTAGTTTCTTTGCAAGTAATACGGTCGCCTAAATCAAAATCAGCCTTAAATTTTAAGTTTGAATTTGTATTTATGGTACTTACAAAATTTATGTTCTTGCCGTAGTTTTCCAACTCTGCGCCGCCTCTCGTTTTCAGCATTGCAATATAGGTATTCAGCGGTATTGTTACCTCTGTTTCCCCCTGCTGGTACTTTCTGGCAATGTCCGTAGCGTCGCAGAATACCTCTACTAAATCCAGCCCCGTTGCGCCCTCGCCGTCCACTGTGGTTACTGGCTGGCTGCCGTCGTCGTCAGCTGCTCCCTGCACATAAATAAAGTTGCCGCAGTTCTCTATACTGGCTGTGTATTCCTGCTCGTTGACATTATCAAAATCTCTTGAAAATATGCAGGGTGTGTTACCCTCGGTATTTGTGGCTGTAAGGTCATTGCCCTTATACAGATAAAAGCCAAACAGTCTCTCTCTTTCGTTAAGCAGAATGTCATAGCCCAGCTTTCCAGCCTGCGCCCTTGCCTTTACTTCCTGCCCCAGTTGTGCGTATATCTCGTTTGCATATTCAACCGCCACGCCGTCTATGGTTTCCTGCGCCAGAAATGTAAGCAATGGAAAACGCCGCTTTGTTCCTGCTGCGCTGCCGCAGTTGTTCTTTACCATAAGGTTTATAAGATACTGGTTTGTACCTGTCGCCACAATCTGCGGATAAATGCAGCGCTTATTAAGCCACCAGCTAAGCATATAGCCTTGTGCCTCTAACTGCTCTAAGCCGTTCTCGTCTTTAGTAATGTGTACGTAGGTTATCTGCGCTGCCCTGCGCCATACGCCGCCGTCAGCGGTCTTTACTTCCTTTTTTCCGTCGTGCTTGGTTATTAAGTTACCCTCTACCAGCAAACGGCTGTTATTGTCCGTAATCGGCGCAAGCAGGCTAAAAGTTCCTACGTCAAAATACTTTGTATGCCATAGCAGGCTTGCCAGCTCGTCTATAGCTCCCAGCGGCTGTACTGTCTTGTCGAATACTCTAAGCTCCATACCGTCACACTCCTAAAAATTCCTTGCTGTAGAATATGGATACTTCCAGAGAATTTACGCCGCTGGCTGCATCATACCTAAACATATTGTCGCCTATGGCAAGCTGCATAAATGTACTGTCTACATCAATGTAGCGGAAATAGTCGGTTTCTACGCCGTCCCTTATCAGCTTAGCGCCCTTGCTGCCGTACTTCGTGTTAATCTCTATCACGTCGCCCGTTTTCATAGTGGCGTTAATCTGTATAAATTCCTCGGTATCCACATTAAGCAGTATCGGGTTTGAAACTGTCCCCAGTGCTGTAAACCTTATCCTCATTCCTGTTGATACGTCGCCCTCGTTGTAGCAGTCCACTATTACGCTTTCCGCTCGGTATCCGTATATCATGCTCTTTGTGCTGTCCTTTTCGATAACGCAAGGGAAATGCCACGCAGCCACCCAGCTTGCTATATCCTCTTTTGTTTCTTCCTCTTCCCGCCAGAACGGGTTAAGGCACTCTATTTGTAAATCAAACTCATAAAGTACCTCTTTCTTTAGTATCTTAGGCTCTCCATACGCCCTGCAATCAATCACACGCTTAAAGCCGCCGTACTCATACACCAGCGTAGCGCTAAGCTCTGGGTTAAATATCTTAAGCATACGGCGGCGCAGTTCCAATGCCTGCGCCTTGTCCCGTGTGTTGATATGTCCCACTACGTCTATGTCCCTCGCCTCGATACGCTGCCCTACGTAGGTGTCGCCGTGCTGTCCCATACTGTTTGTGCTGTAAATGACGCTCGTAACGCCGGAAATGCCCTCTACGTCTTTACTTATATTGCAATGGTATACGCTGTCTACTCCCAGCTCTAACCGCTCGCCCCTTGAATTTATGTAAGTCAGTTTTTCATTTTCCATGTGTTACACCGTCCTTGCTATCATTCTGAACTGTCGGGCTGCCTCTTTCTGCTGTTTTGCATAGTCCGTGGTATTCGCATAAATATACTGATTGACAACTACGCCGCCTGCTGCACTGCCGCCGCCTCTCGGCTTTGGCTTTTTGTCGTCGTTATCATACTTAAATTCATTGCCTACATTTACCTTTGCGTCTACGTCAAACTCCTGCGGTACGCTGTCCTCAATCATTTTCTTAACGCCGCCGATTTCATTAGAAAAGCCAACGCCGATACCCTGCGCCAGATATACGCCGATTTCGTCACGCATCAGCTTAGACGGGCTGGCAATTCCAAATAAATCCTTAAGGAAGTCGGTAACATTGCCTACCCAGCCGCTTATTTTGTCTTTTATCCACCTCGTAGCGCCGCTTATGCCGTTCCAGATGCCTTCTACCATGTTTTTACCGAACCCTGCAAACGTACTGCCAATATCCTTAAATACGTCTGCTATTCCAGTAATTACATTTCTCATGCCCTCTACGGCTTTGTTCTTTACTTCTGTACCCCATGTAGCCACTTTGGAAATTGCACCAGAAATGCTGTTATAAATCTTTTGCGGTATTTCCTTAACAATCGTAACAATGCCCGTTACCATGGCATTCATTACCTCTTTGGCTTTCGTAAGCATATTGTTGCCCCACGTAGCCACTTTGGTAACTGCCCCTACTATGCTGTTCCAGATTTTCTGCGGCAGTTCCTTAACAATCGTAATAACGCCTGTTACCATGGCGTTCATTACCTCTTTGGCTTTCGTAAGCATATTGTTGCTTACGCCACTTTGTAACTGCCCTACTATGCTGTTCCAGATTTTCTGCGGCAGTTCCTTAACAATCGTAATAACGCCTGTTACCATGGCGTTCATTACCTCTTTGGCTTTCGTAAGCATATTGTTGCCCCACGTAGCCACTCTGGTTACTGCGCTTACTATACTGTTCCAGATTTTAGCAGGCGTTTCTTTCACAATCGTTACAATGTTCGTAAGCATTGTGTTCATTACTTCTTTGGCTTTGGTCTGCATATTTGCGCCCCACGTAGCCACTCTGGTTACTGCGCTTACTATACTGTTCCAGATTTTCTGCGGCAGCTCCTTAACAATATCTATAACTTTCGTTACAAAACCTGTTATAACTGTGCCGCCTTTTTCCTGCATATTTGCGCCCCACTCTGCTATTTTCTCAACGCCCGCAGCGATTGCCTGCGGTATCAGAGTAGGTAGCTCTTTTATTTTATTTATGATTGTCGTTACCAGCTTGCCTGCCGCCGTCAAAATCTTAGGCAGTCCCGTAATCAGTCCTGTTACAATGGCTGCTATAATCTGCGGTATGGCTGCGATTAAAAGCGGTATTGCATCTATGATGCCGTCAATCAATGCAACTATAATATCGCCCGCACTTTCAATAATAAGCGGTATGCCCTCAACCAGTGCATTTATGATAGCCGTTATGATTTCCGGCAGTGCCTCAATCAGTACAGGCAGCGCTGCTACCAGCCCCTGTGCCAGCCCCGTAAGCAGCTGTAATGCTGCTGTAATCAGCAACGGTATATTTTCTATCAGCATGGTTACAATGTTCGTAACCACCGTTACGATTGTTGGCAGCAATGTAGGTAACGCTTGTGCGATACCTTGCGCCAATTCCGTAATAATCTGTACGCCTGCCTCTAAAAGCTGCGGTAATATAGTAAGCAGCGTATCTATGATTGTCGGTATAATCTGCCCGATTATGCTTATCATTTCCGGCAGCATTCCAACCAGCGTATTAAGCAAGTCCTGTACGCCGCTCATTAAAGGCGGTAATAACTCCTGTATAACCTGTGGTATATACGTTGCAAGCTGCTCTACGATTTCTCCCAGTCCGCTTACCAGCCTCGGCACTGTTTCTATTACCCTCGGTGCTATATTCCCTACCACTGTTACAATACTGTCTACCAGATTGCTTGTAAGCTGTGAGAAATTCGCCTCGCTGTCTGCCATTCCAGCTACCCAGTTGTCCCACGCTGAACTCATAGAACTAACCGAACCCTCTATTGTTGTACTTGCCTCTTTTGCCGTTGTCCCTGTTATGCCCATTTCCGTCTGTACGACGTGAATAGCGTCTACAACGTCTGAATATGATGAAATATCATACTTAATGCCGGATAGCTTGCTTGCATCATCAAGCAGTCGCTGCATTTCCTCTTTTGTACCGCCATATCCCAGTTTTAAGTTATCCAGCATGGTATAATTCTGCTTTGCAAAACCGTTATAGGCGTTCTGTATAAGCGATATATCAGTACCCATTTTATTTGCATTGTCTGACATATCCGTAATTGCCACGTTTGCCTTTTCTGCTGCCGCTGCCGTGTCATTATTCATACTGGCAAGCAGCGACGCTGAAAAGCTGGTAACTGTTTCCATGTACTCATTTGCAGACATTCCGGCTGTTTTATATGCGTCGTTTGCATAACCAACAACCGTATCAGACGACGTTTTGAAAAGAGTTTCTACACCGCCTACAAGCTGTTCCTGTGCTGCGTATCCCTCTATCGCTTTTGTGGTAAGCGCTCCTATGGCTGTTGCCGCTCCCGCAACTGCTGCCGCCGTCGCCGCTGCTGCTGCTTTAAGCGCTGTACCCATTCCGCTTAGCACGCTTGTAAATCCAGAAAATTTTCCCTTTGCGTCGTCTGCCTGTTCCCCGCTGTCTTTTATTTCCTTTCCCATTTCGTCAGCGGCTTTTTCTGCTTTTTCCATTTCGTCAGTCGTTTTGCCTAATTCCTGCTCTGTCTTTACAAGCGCTGCTTTCTGGTAATTTAACTGGGTTTCAAGTTTTTTACTTTCTTCGCTATTGTCTCCTGTTGCCTTGCGACATTTTTCTAAAGCCGCCTCGGTTTCTTTTACCTTTTTTGCCTGCTCGTCGTATGTTTTCTGTAGTACCGCCTGCTTTGCTTTCAGCGCATCTACGCTGCTTGCATTGTCCTTATATTCAGCCGTTACAAGTTTCATTTCAGAATTAAGCACTTTAAGGGTGCTGTTAATTTCCTTGCAGGCTGCTTTATACTCTGCCTCTCCGTCAAAACTTAACCTTGTTTTGACGTTCTGCGTCTTATCTGCCATAATTAAAAGCCCCCTAACGCTATGTCTATATCGTCCATGTTTTCTGTAGCTGCTGATGTTCCCGCCTGTTCCTGTCGGAAAATGTGCGGGTTATATTCCTTGTGATATTTAAACAGTGTCGTTATCTGGTATGGTGTTTTTCTCCATGCCTCACGTTCCCTGTATCTCAAAGCACTACTGATATACAAAGCCGTGAGTATCTAATTTTCCTGCATCGGCTGCCCTGTTTCCCCTTCTGTTGTTTCTTCTCCGTCGTTTTCGTTCTCTGTGTCGCTGTTGTCTCCCGCAGTTCCTCTGTAGAACGATTTAAAATAGCGTTCTGTACTTCCTGCAAATTTCCTGCGTGTATCAGTCTGCACCGCCTCTTCTCTTCAAGCAGCTGGGCGTTTCGTCCTCTGCTAAAAGTGCCCTCGTTAATAAGCAGCGTAAGTAACCACCTTGTATCTTTAAAAGGTTTGGGTTATCTTTATTGAATATTCCTTTAATTTGTCGTAGCCCCAAACTTTTCCCTGCACTTCGTCTAATGCGTTCAGTGAAAAAGTAAACCATATTCTTTTGCCGTTCAGCTCTACGGGAAAAGCCCCGCTCTTTAATGCTCCCATGATATAAAATTAAGGCGCAGCCCATGCTACGCCTCTCTCCTTTCCTGTTTTATACACTTTCCATTGCTGCTGCCTTTTCCGGCACTGCTGTAAACCACGTTTTAGCCGCTGCGCTTTCCTCTGTTCCCACAAAGTCTGCTTTCCACAAGTTATCTTTCTTTCTTGTTGTAAAAGATGCCTCAATGTCCGGCGTGTTAAACTTGATACTCTCTCCCTTTGTTTCGTACTTTTCAGACGGTACTTTAAATTTTGCTTTAAGCAGCCATACGTAACGGTATTTACCACCCGTTTTCTTAGCTCTGAACCCTACAGCAACATACGGCGGCTCGTCCTCTTTTCCCGCCCATACTACGCTGTTCTTATCTACTGCCTGCCCCAGCAGCTCTGCCAGCACTTCCGGCGTAAGGTCTTTAATTCCCAGCTTAAGCGTTCCGCTTGCAAACTCCGTGACGCTCTCGCTTAATGTGTCGTCTGCATACAAGCTGCCGTCTGCTGTCTTTACGGATAAATCGGCGCTCATTGCCTCTGCCATTTTCTTAGGTGTCCCGTAGCTCTCTGCTCCGTCTGCCTCTGTGCATACGGCGTAATATAAATCTTTCAGTCCCAGTGTCATTGTTTAATCACTCCTCTTTCAAAATCTCGACTGTGATAGGCACTAACCAGTACCCCGTTTCTGTTTCGTAGCTTTCTGCGTCTATGCTGTTGATATAAACGCCTGCTGCTTTCAATACCTCTTTTGTCTTATCAAGCTGCGCCTCAAAATCGCCCTTATGTAAAAGCGTAACTCTATACATTTCCCTGCGCTCTTTCTCTTCGTCGTCTGCATTTACCGCAGGCGTACCCAGCAGCCGCAGAAACGTATAATATGCGTCTGGCTTATCCCGTCCAGTGTAAACGCCTCTCTGGGCTGGCAACCCTGCGCTTTCTAAAATCTCCTGTATACTCATTCGCCTGTTTCACTCTCCCATATACTGCGCTGTGCCTCTACTACCTTTTCGTGCGCCTTTTCGTTTGCCACTGTCATATAAGGGCGTGCAGCGTGGCTGCTTGTGCCGTACTCTGCCACAAAGCCGATTGTTGCATAGCGCACCTTGCTTTTATCTCCTTTTCTGTCGTTTCCATGTTTTGCCCGTCCCTGTGGGTATATCTCTACGTATTTCTCCGTATCGTCGCCCTTTACGTCCGTAGCTTTTATGGAATTGATAAAACCTCCCGTTTCATTCAGTCCCATTGCCTGTGCCTCTGCTCTCTGTGCCTCTATCAGCACATCAGCACCAGCTTTAAGCATTTTGGGGACTGCCTCAACTGTAGCCGCCTCTCTCCGGCTGAAAGCGTCTATAATATCTTCCAGCCCGACTGTGTTAAACTCTCCCATGCTTACACCTCGTTTCTGTGGCGTAAATCTGTAAGCGTAAGCTCTATGGTGTCTGTTCCTGTATCGTAGGTCTTAAGTACAAAATAGCGCCGCCCGTTTACTTCTACTACGTCCTCGCCGCCATAATCTGCCTTGTGTACCTCGTACTTTGCCTCTACCAGTTTTCCTGTCTGCTGGCTCTTAAAATATTCACTGTACCCTACTGATTTTTTGTTGCAGAATACAGTGCGGGGGCTTTCTTCCGGCTTTACTGCAAAGCCGTTTTTATTTACCCTGTTTTCTGCTGTTGTTTCTGCAATAAGTGTTAATTCGTCCAGCCACTCCACCGCTTTACACCCCACTTTCTGTGCTGTTGGTGTCCGTTTCGGACACTTGCGGCGCTGTGTTGTATTCTGCTGATAAAGATAAGCGCATTTTAAGTGCGTCGTATGACTTTCTAAATTGTTCCGCAGCATTGTTAAAACCAAACTCTGCCTTGCAATACAGTGTAATTGCTCTGATAATCAACCCGTCTGTCTCTTTTATCACTTTTACGCCGTCGTTTTTCATATCAGCTTTGCAGGCGGCTATACAGTCGTTTATTTCCTCTGTAATTTTCTCACTGGTGCTGCTGATACGCAGCGCCGCCCGCATTTTCTCGGTTAATGTTGTGGTATCTGCTGCCATAGCCTGCACCCTCTTTCTTACTCTTCTATTACTGCTGCTACGCCTGCCTCTTCCAGAACTGCTGCACGTTCTCTGCTTACTGCGTATTCGTCCCCAGTATCCTTAATCTGGTTTAATTCCTTGTCAAGGAAACGGCGCTGTGCTTTTACTTTTACAAGCTCTGTGGCTGCCTCTTCCTCTTCGGCTTTCGCTGCTGCCTCTGCTGCCGCCTCTTCCGCTGCTCTTTTATCCTCTTCTGTAAGCTCGCTTTCGTCCGGTATGTCTACCTCAACCGCTGCGCAGCGTGTAGCAATTTCTTTCTTTGTTCCCTCTGCATCTACACCCAGCTGCTTTGCCAGTTCCTGCAAATCTTCTTTCTTGTAGCTTTCCAGTTCTTTAGCGTCTAAATACCCTTTCATGGTCTACCTCGCTTTCTGGCAGCCAGTGTTTATACACCAGCTGCCTTGTTAATTACACTGCCTCGATTTTCTTTACAACTACAAGGCTGTTTTTGTCTACTACCTTGCCGTCTACAAGCATAATGCCCTTTGTAATCTGGTCGTCTGTGTCGTTGTCCTCATACTTCTTTACGCCCATAGAGTAGTTTGTATTAAGCACGTAGTCCTTGAAATTGAAAAGGAATGCAAAAATTGTATCTTTCGCAAGTGCTGCGCTGTAGCTTGCTACGTAATCGCAAAGTACAACTGTTCTGCCTAAAAGCGTTCTCTCCGGCTTTCCAGATGTTCCATAGTTCACTTTTGCGATAGGCTGCCCGTTCTTATCTGTCATGCCTACATATTCCATAAAGGTCTTTTTACTCATGCACCACACAGCGCCATTTTCATAAGCCATAGGTAAAGCACCCTCTGCCTTAATCAAATCACTGTAAGACGGTGCGGCGCTCTCGATTGTCTGCCCGTCGGCTGGTGTCTCTGCTAAAATTCCTTTCGGTTTTCCTGTTCCGTTTCCGTCAATGATTGCCTGCTCTAACGCTTTTGTCATTGCCTCAACAATATTGTTAATAAGCAGTGTTTCAAAAGCGCTGATTGCCATTGTATCTACTTCCAGAGATACGGCTACTGCACAGCGCAGCTTATGGTATGCAAAAGTAATCATACCGTCTTTTGCAATATTCTTTTTCTGCTTGTCGCTGCCCGCTCCCTCATTTACCCATGTTGCAGTAGGCTTTACAGTAGATACGGGGATAGAAACGCCGCCCTTGTATGCAGTTCTGGTTACAAGGGCTAAAATCATTCCTGTGCTTTCCAGTTTCTCTACAATCTGGTTAAGCACTGTGGTAGGAATAACTGCGCCTACGTCCGTGCTTTTGCTTACTGCATCTGCTCTGTACTCTTTCGGCAGCGCCTCGCCTCTGCACACGTATTTCATAAATGCTTTTCGGTATTCCATACTGCCGTACTTGTCGTCGTTATCGCCCTCTCCTGCTGCGCCCTTGAAATTTCTAAGCACTCTCTGCTGTCCCTCGCCGCCGTTTCCGTCGTCTACGTTCTCGCCTGCTGCAATTCTTGCAAGTAAGGCGCTGCGCTTTTCTGCTGCCGCTGTAATCGCCGCTCTTTCTTCCTGCAATGCAGTTACTTCTTTTTCAAGTGCTGTAATTTCCTCTTCTTTCAGCTCTGCCGCTCTTGTGGTAAGCTCTGCCTTAATCTGTGCTAATCTTTCCTCGATTTCTTTTAATCTCATTGTTATGTTTCCTTTCTGGTCTTGGATTTTATAAGCTCGCTCTAATCTTTAGTATTGCTGCCCGCCTCTTAAGCAACTCTTGCCTCTCCTGCTCGTAACTCCTACTCGCAAAGCACGGGCGCTTATTTCAGTATCGCCGTTTGCTGGAATGCTCACGGCTGACACATCATAAACTTTCTTGATTTTCAAAATCGTCCTTGTGTGTGTTTCTCTGTCGTAGCTTTCCTCTGCTACGCTAAAGCCCATGACATTTTATTTATCGCCTGCCTCTATGTCTTGGTATAGCCCACGGGCTAAATCTGTCTTGCCTAAATCAGCCGCCACCTTAAGCCCTTTATAGTCCGGCTGTAAAATCAGCGTCTTGTTTGACTGTCTGGCAAATACCCTGCCCTCATGGTCGTACTGCATGATAACGTCGCTCATGTCTGCACCGTCTAAAGCGTGTGCGTCTATTCTTTCGTAAATCTTTGTGCCGTCCTCAAATTCATACAGCAAATACGGCGCATCAAACGTAGTGGCGTAACCCTCTACGTAATACTCCGTCTGTATCAATTTCGTTCGCACTCTGCGCTGTCAATGGCGCTGCCAGCGCCCTATATTCCCGCTCTTTCTTAATCGGCATTATTTACCCTCTTCTCCCCCAGCCCTCCTGCTGGTTCGCCTGCTGCCGCTGGCGGTGTCTGCTGCGGCTCTGCCTGCTGCCCTGTTGCTATGGGCGCTTGCTGTATAATTATCTGTGGCTTTCCATTACTGTTTTGCAGTTCGCTTACCTCGGTATACTCTTTGCGGATATAATACTTTTCCCCGTCCTCAACGTGTGCCATGTTCCATATATCCATAACGCCGTTTCTGTTTAGTAATGCACGGTCAAAAAGCTGCGTGCTTACGCTTAGCTTTGTTGCGTTGCTGGCATATTGCAGGCGGTTTGCTGAAAAGAAAATAGCATTACCGCAAGCTCTTTCTCTCTCGGTAAAACTCATATTTGTCATAACAAGCGATAGCTGTATTGCAAACGGTTCTATTTTCCCCTCGTAGTAAGCATTCCACGTATTTTCATCAAATTTATTTTGTAAAATATCCATGTTTGTGCCAAAATGCGTGCATACATTTTCCTGTATATTCTGCATCTGCAATGCGTTTGGTGTGTATGGTTTGCTCTCTACCTGTTTCAGCTCCTACTAAACTTGTTATCATAAATTATCATGCCGCTATCGTTGTCGGCGGTTAAGTTATCCTCGGTAAACGCTGTCGCTCTTTCTTTATGTCCTCTGGTTTCAGCATATTTGCCACCTTTGCCAGAAAGCGGATATTTGCAGAATTTCAGCGTTTATAATTCCCTCGTTTTGCGTATGTATCAGCTGCATTGTTGGCTTAAGTGTTCTGTTGTCCTCTCCGAAAAGGTCGTCTGTGTATTCAAAATCTGTCATAATGCCTACACGTTCAAACTCTATAGCTCCATGCTCGCCATTTGCAAACAGATACCGTAAATACACCTGCCCTGCTGCCTCTACGACTTCGCAGCGTTGCGCCCTCAATGGATACCAGCCACAAAGCCGCCCGTACTCGTCCTCGATAGGTATAATAAAAGCGGTGTGTTCCACCGCTACATACGTTGCCAGACGCTTAATAAATTTTGTTGTGTCCATAAAATAGTTGGGCTTATGCTGTAGTGTCTTTTCCAGTGACTTAAGGGCGCTACCCTCAATCTCCGGCTTAAGTTTACTGCAATGTGTCGCAAAGCTGTTTACTGCCGTTCTGGTTAAATCCATTTCATATACGCCGCCGTTATAACTGGTAAACGTCGGGCTGTATCCGTTCAGCATTTTAAAATAGCTGTCGATATATCGCAGCTCTTTACCATGAAAAAGATAATCTAAAAATTTCATGCCGTTTACTCTCCTTTCTATGCGGCATTTTTAAGCAGCTCGCCGCACTCTTCCCAGTATTTCTGCCGCACGGTCATTGCATCTATGACAGATACAAAGCCGTCGATATGCGCCCGCTGCTCGATTTTTATAGGTCTGAATTTTCTTGTTTCCATGTTGTGCTTAAGCGCAACATTTAAAGAAATGTGTTAGTAAATTGTTGTCGGCTATCTTAAAATCGCCGTCTTTATGATGCCCTCAAACTCCCTTATAACTGGTGTAAGGTTTTCGCCTTGGTAAACGTCGTCCATGTGAAAACCATAATTTGCCATATCGGTAATAAGGTACTGGGCGCTGTATCTGTCGTAGCCGATTTTTAAAGGTCGTATTCCGTAATCTTCCAGTAACATAGTAAACCAGCCGTAAACGTCGTGGTAGTCTACATAATTCTCGCCGCTTAAGGTTATCAGCCCCTTTTTAACAAATATGTCATACGGCACGCCGTCCGTAGCCTGTAAGTATTCCAGCCTGCCCCGTGGCATAAAGAACTGCGTAAACGCATACAGTGTGCCGTCTTTCTGAATAACCACACTGGCTGCCGTTAAGTCCGTTGTCTGGCTTAAGTCAATACCGCCCACTGCGTAGCAGTCCCTAAAGTCCTCTAAGGTCTTTTCTACTCCGGCGTTCTCTACTGTCTGATATTCCAGCCATGCAATAGAGCTGTTCTGCTTGATATTGCAATACTTTGTAAGGAACTCTGCTTTTTTACTTAAGCTGCCCTCTGCTACGGCTATCTCGTCCATAAAGAAACTTTCTTTTACGGATACACCCATGTTAGGGTTAGCCTTTTTCAGTTCGTCTATGTCGTTCCACTTCTCCACATCATCAATCATGTAAAGGAATGGTAATAGCCTGCGCTCTTTGCTGTTTCCTTTCAAGAAACTTGTGCTACGTTTCATTAGTTCATCATAAATACTGTCGTTGATATATCCGGCAGTGCTTATGCTCAATATCATAGGTTGAGTACGTGCGCCTAAAGCGGATTTCATAACCTCATACTGCTTTAGTCCAGCGTCCCCGCTCCATGCTGCCATTTCATCACATACCACAAGCTGCGGGTTAAATCCGTCTGACTTCTTGGCATTAAAAGCAATCGGTTTTATTACCGTGTTGCTCTCCGCAATATAAATATCGCTGCGCCGTTTCTTTGCCAGCTCCGCTAACTCGTCCTCTGCCTGTACCATTTGATAAAATCCGTCATACACCAGCGCTGCTTGGTCTAATTTTGGAGCTAAGCAGTATATTTCTTGTCCGTACTCCGGCTCTAAGTACGCCATGTATGCAATAATCGCAGATGCAAATAAACTTTTTCCATTTTTTCTGCCAATTACAATAAAAATTTCACGGAAAATACGTATTTTTTCTGCGTCCTGTATGCCAAAAATAACAGAAACTATGGCTTTCTGCCATAGCTCCAACTTGATTAAATCATTACGCCCCTTGCTGTGGTGGCAAAAGTTCTCTATGAACCGTATAGCCTTATTCGCAGCCTTTGCATTAAAAAAATACTCCTGCTTTTGCAGCCCGTTTATAATGATTTCGTATATTTTCTTTATCCATTTTCCCGCTATGATTTCGCCGCTTGTAATCTTTGCGTGGTACTCATAGATATAATTTCGATAAGGCGGCAATATTGCTTACTCTTCCCGCAAAGCCGCCAGCCTGCTTGTCTTTCGTTTCGCAGCTGGTACTAATTCCGTAAGCTGCTTAATCACTGCTGCATAGTTCTTACTAAGCGCTATGTAGGTTTCTGCCTCTGGGCTTTTCTTTGTTCCCCACTGGTTCTGCCCGTTCTGGTACTCACTCGTCCAGCCGTCTTTTTCAAGTTTCGCCTGCAAGTCGTCCAGCTCAACACTCATAAATGCAGCCTTTTCTATCAGCGGCGTTACTAATTTTCTTTTGTTTTCGTCTAAGTCCTTGAAAATTCCCTTAAGTCTGGTCTTTTCGGTCTTTATCCTCTGTTCTTTGGTTTTCTCTTTCTTTGTTGCCATTCCTTTACCCCGCTTTCCATTCCTGCGCCGCACCACACCCCCTACACCACCCGTGCGCACGCCCGTAGGGTAATTTTAGGGTATCCCCCTCGGTATTTGCCCCCTTTAATTATTTTTCTGATATGGGGGGAGTATGCCGCCGTTCTCGTCGAACCGATACCGCTTATGTCTCTCCTGTTTGTGGTGTTCCTTGTTATGGCAGTCTTGGCACAACGCCTCTAAGTTATCCCAGCACAACGTAACGCTTATGTCGTTTATGTTCTCTCTGTTAAGCCAGCGCTTATGATGCACTATCTTTGCTGGTTGCCCGCAGCGTTCACAAATATAATCTTGTGACATTAAATAAGCGGCTCTGGTTTTTTCCCATGCCGCTGATAAATAAAAACTCTTAGCCCATGCTTTCATACTGTCCCCTCTCTTTCTTCATTCCCCAGCGCCCTAAGTTTCATGCGCTGGGTGGAGGCTAAAGAATGAATAGAAAAAGAGTAGGCAACTGCTGCCGCACATGGCTTAAGCTATCGCCTACTCATTTCATGCTACCATTGTATCTCTTTTGTTTTCCCATGTAAACACCACGTTTTTACCACGATATTACCCGCTGCTGCTCTGTTATCATTTCTCTTACTGGCACGCCTGCTGCTCTTAGCTGCTCGTATATACTCCTTATCTCGTGCCTAAACCAGCCTACATACTGCATGGGTACTGGCTGATATTGCCGCCCCATAAATGGGTTATCTGCATACGCTGCCACCTGTGAAAACTCATATAGCAGCAGTGGCTTACTCTGGTCTAATAATAGCCGCAATATATATGCTGTCGTTCTTCCGTGTAGCCGTCCCTCTGGCGGCTGCCATATCCCAGTTATTATATATAACCTCTGCCACTCGTAAAGCTCAAATCCTAACGCCTGCTCTATATGCTTTATCAACCTGTCTGCCGCCTGCTGTTCTCTCGCTGTTTCCCGCTTTCTTTTTATCCATGCTTTTATTTTTTCAAACACTTACTTTACCCTCTCTTCGTCAATCCCCCACAATAATACTGACAGCTCGTTTATGATGCCCGTAACCCAGCGCCTCGGTGTGTTCTTTCCTGTATCCAGTTCCTCTGCGATTTCCGCATAGTCCATGCCCTGCATGAAATACATTTCAAAAGCCTTGTACTCTACACCTCTGCCTGCTGCCTCTCTGCGGCGCTCTATCTCTTCTACCGCTTTGTCTATATGCGCTGTCATTATCAATGTCTTAAAGCGTGTGCGTCTGATACTCTCTAAGTATGTACGCTGCTGCTCGTCCGTCATGCCTTTAAGTTCTAACTGCTGCCCGTCGCTTATTGCGTTCTCGATATGAAAAGCCATATCACGGTAACATTTCATAAGCGTAAAAGTGTTGTGGTATTTCTCTTTCTTCCTCTCCTGTTTTTCCTGTCGTTTCAGTTCCGTTATTGCAGCCTTTGCCTGTTTCTGCATCAGCTCTGTTAATTCGCTTTCATGCAGTTGTACCCAGCTTTCAGCCTCTGGCGGCATTTCTACCCCTGCCGCCGCTGTTGTCTTTGTTTCTTCCTGCTCCATGTTCTGTACCTCGCTTTCTGTTAATTAAACGGCAGCTCTTCGGCTGCGCCCTCTGGAATATTCATAAACCCGTCACTCTCCGGCAGCTGCTGCCCTCTCGCCTCTGCCTCTGCTTTGCTCTCTCCAAAACCTACGTTATTCGCCACAACCTCTGTGTAATATACCTTACTACCCGTGCGCTGGCTCTCGTAGCTGCCTGTTTTAATCTTGCCCGTAACCTCTGCCTTGCTGCCTTTGCTTAACCACTTCTGTGCCCATTCCGCAGTACGTCCAGGAAACACTTAATATTTATAAAATCTGTGTCTTTCCCGTCGTCTACCGCAAGGTGTAAAACGGGTAAAGCTGTGCTATTGTCCTGCCATATCTAGCTCCGGCTCTCTTGTAAGACCGACCTGTAAGTGATACGTTATTCATGCTTTCTGCTCCCCTCTTCCAGTTTGTCCAGCTTTGAAAATATAGCCAGCAATTCCAGTGCTTTATAATTCCCAGTAAAATATTAGTCATTTTCTACCGCCTCGCTTTCTTCTCTCAATCCTGCCGCAACATTGCTAAACGCTGCCGCCATGTTCTCGCATAATGTCGCCAGTGCTGGCTTTATACTCTGTACCCAGCGGTTAAGTGCTGCCGCCAATGTTTCTGCTGCTGTTGGCAATGTTTTATTTATCTGCCTTGCCCTTTTTCTTGCAAGCCTGCGCTGTTTTCGCTTGTCCAACTCTAACGGCGGGTTTACTCCATGTTTTTTCTTGTAGTTCTTTTTCCACTGTCTGTATTTCACTGCTTACGCCCTTTCTCCATATCGCATACGGCAATATCCATACTGGCGCTGTTATTATCAACACCGCTTTTGCTGTGCATATCGTCACAAATACTGCTACGTCTACTGCTGCCTGTCCAATTTCTTCCACTGCATCTACTATGTCGTCCATATACTCAAACATTTACTACCCCGTTTTCCTGCTTAATCTCAATATTTCTGCCGCCTCGCTGCTTTATGATTGCCTCTACGTGCAAGTATGCAGGCAGCATAACCACGCTGCCTGTTCGTAACTGATATTCTACGCCTTTCCGCATCTTCTCGTATTGCTCTGCCTTGCAAAATGCCGTACAACCCAGAATAATTGTAAATACCTGTGCTTTCTTCTTTTTCCGCTGCCGTCTATTCATGTTCTGCCCCGCTTTCCGTGTCCGTTTCGGACACCTTACCTGTATAGTCTGTTACTCTGATACCCAGAATACAGTAGCCCTCTGTAAGCCCTGTATAATCTTCCAGCATATAAATAATATCTGCATCAATCGTGCGCCCTGTGTGCTTACCGTCCTTAAATTCCAGCATTTTAAGGCTGTCGCCCTGTTTGTATCCTCTGTCATTCTTCCGCAGCTCAAAGCTCTTTTTCCCGCTTATTACGTCCTCGTAATAAGATGCCACTATCTTTAATTCATGTTGCTTATGCTCTATATTCCCCTCGCTTGGCAGATGCTCCATTTTTTCTGTGTCTGCCCGCTCCTGCAATTTTTTCTTTGTCTGGCGGTCTATAGCGTCCTGCTCTTCGCTGTATCGCTGTTCGTCTGTCTTTTCAGCCTCTGCCTTATTTATGTACTGGTCGCATTTCTGGCACGTTCCCGTTTTTACGTTACAGTCCTTGTATTTCTGGCAGGAATAGCACAAAGATGTTATGCTTTCTGGGTGCGGTGTTTCGTAATCGTCCCCCGCCTTTTTCTCTGCTACCTTTTCCGCTATTTCCTTTGCCCTCACATTTTCGCCCGCTGCTGCTTTTTCCGCTATTTCTTTCTGCTCGTCCTCGTCCAGCTTGGCTGCCTCGTATGCAGCAGTGATACCTAAATTACCCTCTTTCAGCTGCTCTTTAATCTCCGGCGTGGCGTTGTTGTTGATTGCGTCCATTCTGGCTACGTTTGTGCTGCTCTCATTTATCATAGCCGCCACTAAATCACGCATTTTGCCCTGTATCTCTAAGCCGTCCTCTTCCTTGGCTCTGATAAGCGCCGCTTTGGTACGCTCTACTAATCTGGTTTTCATAGGCTGTAAGTTCCTGCGTATATCCGTTGCCAGCCAATAAGCGCAGCTCATACATTGCCTCGCTCATGTCCATAAAGCGGTAAAGCACTTTCTCATCTCTTTATGCCCCGCTCTAAGTTCAAAATATTTGCCGCATTACGTCTGTGTCCGTCGATTATACGGTATTCCCCTGTTTACTCTCGCCAATACTGTAGGCTGTTCCTGTCCTACGTAAAAGCTGTCTGCCAGCTCTTCTATGTTCTCTAATCTCTGGTGCGTATTCTCCTGCGCTGCCTTTACCTCGGGCTTAAATAAATCTCTTTGTATCCCTCTGTCTGTGCCTGCTGCCCTTTGCTGCTTTCGTCTTTGCGTTCAGAATGTCATTGATACCAAACTTTCTTAGCCTCTCTTTCCCTAAATGTATCTAAAATAAATCAAATATATTTTCTGTTCATAGGTTAAGCCGTCGTCATAAAGCATACGGTTAAACTCATTTTCTGATAAAGCCCGCACTTTGCTTTTAATCTATGCAGAAAAACCAGATGCTAAAACCATTTCAAGAGCTGTCATAATCTACCTCGCTTTCTCTCAATCCTTTGTTTTTCTTACACTGTCCCATTACTCCGTTGCACATTTCGCACGTTCTCCAATGCTCGCAAGCGTCGCTTTTCGGGCATTTCTTCCCTGCTGCCCCAGTTCCAGCACTCCGTACCACCAGTCCTGCGGCAATGCCAGTAAACGCATCCTCTTATGTCTTTTTGTTCCTGCCGCTTTCTGCATACCGCCTCGCCATGTCTGTGTTCTGCGGTATGACGTAATCAGCGCCTGCCACTCTGCTGGCTTTAATGCTTTGGGTTAAAATGCGCTTTGCGTCCTCTATCCTGTTCTGTCACAATGTCAGCCCTCTAAAGCGTCCTCGTCCACCTTTACGGGTACTATTACCTCGTCCGTGATTGCCAGCGCATTTAAACATTAAGCCAATATCCGGCGGTTATCAATGATGCAGTAATCATACTTGCCGTATATGGTGCAATCTCCGGCACCTTTGCATATACCAGCGCTTTGTATCTCTCTATCTGGTTTTCGCTGTCCTCTTTGGTTAAATTCCATGTAGCCCCAAATAGTTGACATATTCGCCGTTACAATGTCGATACCTCATACTCTGTATGCTGTATCAGCTCGTCACTGCGCTTTCCCAGTCCCCAGCCAGCAGCCTTGTAACTGGTGCTACGTTCTCTGCATCATATCTGCTGTACGCCTTGCTTAAGTTTCCCTGTTTATCGTTGTCAATCAGCAGCACCTTATAGCCCTCGCCTGTAAAGCTCATACGCCATGTTTGCTGTAAAGGGTCTTGGCTACGCCACTTTCTAAGTTCAAAATGCTTATTGTTTTCATTCTTTTTGCCTCTTTCCTGCGTCGCCTCTAACGCATGGTTGTTTCCCTGCTCTTTGTAAGCTCGTCTGAATGTAATAAATACCTCTATCAGTGCGCTGCTGGCTGCCAGCATAGCAGACGGCGGTATAATAGCCCTGCTGCGCGATACTTAACTTTCACTCTTTCTGTTTCTTGGTCGTCGTGTTCTTGCCTGCCTTAAGCTCTATGTAAAGCCCATGATACCCAGCCCGTGCAGCTGGTAGCATAATATCCGGCACGCCAGCCTTTACGCCCTGCCTCTTAAGCGCCACCGCTGTTGCTGCATCACGTTTGCCGCCGTTTGGCACATGATACATATATTGCAGTTCCGGCATAAGCCCTGTTCTGTATGCAGCCCAGTTAAATAATGCCTCTTGATGCCCGCTTTCGTCGTCCAGTCTAAAGTTTCTCATTTTCTCGCCTCGCTTTCTGCTTAAATTCTACATACTGGCAAATTCTGAAAAGCAGCCCGTCCTTATGCGGCTTGCTGTTCTCTATCGCCAAAAGCGTTATTGTTTCCTCGCTTTGTAGTCCCACATTTCCCAGTACGTCCCAGCGGCATATATCGTAATATCTGCACCGCAGGCAGCAGCGCTTACAGTCCTTGCCTTTCTGGAATAACCAGTATTTAATTTTTTCTATCATGTTTTCTGTCCTTTCTGCTGCCGTTGTTTTTTCAGCTCTCCTGCTGTTCAAAAATAGCCGCCGCAATTCTAAACGCCAGATATGCTGCCACAATCAGCGCCAGCAGTCCGGCTATTATCAACACTGCTGCAATGCCCAATGCCCCCCGTTATCTGCGACCCCTTATGTTATTTTTACTAAGGTGTATCTTAAATACCCGTAGCCGTAATACTCTGGGCTATGTACTCCCATGCTCACGCTATTCTTGTCCACGTAATAGCCCTTTATTGCCTTTGGCTCTTTCTTGAAATACTCACGGTCTGAAATTATGTGGTACTCTGGTTCTGGTCTTACTAAATTCTTGCTGCAATTCCAGCGCTTGCCCTGTAATGCTCCGTCAGTACCCTTTTTGTGCGTTCCTGTGTACTTAATTAAATAACTTGCCAGCTCTGCATAGTTGCCGCTATCGTCCAGTGGGAATACCTTAACCCTGTTATGCCCCTCGTATGCCTTATACCAGCAGCGTTGTAAAATCTCTGTATCAATTTTATTTACTACAAGGTGGTGATGCCTCGCACCTTTCTTGCCTATCTCCATAACGTGTATGTATTTGAACTCTAACCCTGCTTTTCTGTACTCCTTTCTGCACTCCCTCAAAAATACGTCTATGTCCTGCCGCATCTGCTCCGGCGTTCTGTCCGGCTCTCCTTTCCTGCGGATATAGTCAAGCACTAAATGGTAGTCCCCATAGCCATAGTTTGCACTTTATGAGTATCCTTAACTTTCTCTCTGCCTGTCTGGTGTTTACTTTTTCCTGCTCTTCTTTTTGTTGGCTTTACCTTATCCCTCTGCTGATACCTTTCTTTTTGTATCTGCTGGTAAAGTATCTCTCTCATCTCTATCGTATTTCCCGCTTTGTTACCCTCTCTACGTATGGCATATATCTACCTCTCTGTCGGTTCGTTAATACTTTTATCAGTGTTAAAACGGGCTGCCTGCCGTTAAATTTCTTGACTTTGCGCCATACATAGCTTATAATTTTTATATGGTATTTCAAAGCTGTATAGCAGCGCCTATGGTGTTTCCCCACCGTAGGCGCTTTTTTTTCATGTTTCCTGCCGCTCTCTTATGCGGCTTTAAGGCACTCATAGAAGCCCGTCTATATATGCAGCTGTGCGAAGTGTTGGCGGTACAGCAGTTCTCATACCCATAAGGCTACATAATCTACGCTCGTAACAATGCTTGCACATGCAGCTTTGCGTAGTCGCTCGCTGCCCGCTCCTGCCGCTTTTCCTCATATCGCATATATGCTTTAATCTGGCTCGCATCTATAACCGCAATTCCCAGCGTATTTGCTGTATGTATTTCTCTCTGTCCTTCGTCTGCGTTTGCCGTATTAAAAGCCGCGCCTTACAAATTCCTGCAAGCGCAAAGCCATGCCGTTGCAAGCCGTCTTCCGTCCTTTATCGTCCATGCACTGCGTCATATATAAATGCGGCGTAATGGGTGCTAAGCCTGCCTCTAATGCCTGCCGTGTCAGCTGCTGCGCATAATCTATGTTTCTGTCCAGCTCTGCGCCGTCTTTCGCCCTGTATGGGCTGCATATATAAACCTTTCTCATGCTTTGCCTGCCTCTCCTGTTTCTCTCAATTCTCTTGCTTTCAATTTCTGCCAGTTCCTCTGCATGTGCATAACGTCGTCTGTACTCTTTTCTGTCAGAAAACCGCAATGCTTTACAAAGCGCCCCAGCCGTAAACCATGCTTAATAACTGCTCTAATTCCGCTCGGTTTTCATTTCCTTTAAGCCGGAAATAAGGCTTACCAGTCCTGTTACTGCGTGCTGTCCCAATTCTCCACCGCCGCCCTGTATCGGTATCTCGATACGGTGCGTCTTTACTTCTCCCTTGCTATTCATTTCTACTTTTACTCTCATTTCTTGCCTCTTCCTTTCTTCTAATCAGCCGTACTGATACCTCGTAAGCTGTGCGCTGTTCTCTTTCTCCTGTGGCTGTATCAAGCACCTTTTCATACTGGCGGCTCTGATACCGTCCCAGCAGCTCTACAGTGTCGCCCTGCTGCCACTGCGCCGCCTCGTCTGCCTGTTCCTGCCAGCAGATGCACGGTAAAAAGCAGCTGCCGCCTGTAATCTCATTTTTTACCTTTACCGTAATATCAGTAATGTGCTTGCCTCTCGGCGTTTCTCTGTGTGTTGGCTTATTCGCTATAATGCCTCTTACTGCTACCTCGTCCTGCTCTACTGCCTTTTCTGATACCGCCACAAAATCTGCCAGAATATATACCAGCAGTCTACCGCTCTGGAAGTCCTTAAGCGTCTGCGCCTTGCCTGTCATTAAAAGCCTGCTGCCCTCTACAAATTCCTGCATAACGTCAAATTCTATGCCGTTGCAAGCCTTGTATGGTACGTCCTCTGCAAATACTACCGTTACCTCGTCCGGCACGCCGCTTGGTCTTACTGTTTCCAGCTTTGCCATATAGCCACAAAACGGCAGCCCGCATAGCTGCTTAATTTCCTTAATCTGTGTAAGCGTCCCTACCAGTCCCGCTGCATTTCCCTTGATACTGCCACCTGTAAGCTCGTCCATGATTGCAGTATCTAAATCCCGTAAAAAATCCGGCTTTTTCTTTGTCATACTTCCTGCCCTTTCCTTTCTTATATGTAAATGGTGTAGTAAAGCGACATCTGCAAATCACTAAACTTATACTGTGCTGTCTGCTCTGGCTCTAATGGTTTCATAAGCCCCAGCTCTTCCCAGCGTCTGTGCGTTATCTCCGGCACTGCCCTAAACTTCTTTACCTCATGCTCGCTGTATTTTCGGTATTCCTCGCTTATCTCATGGTCTGCAAACGGTTTGAACGCTGCCAGATACCCTACGTAAACGTCTGCCCCGCCCTCGATAATGCGCAGGCGGTCTGAACTTTCCAGCGTGCCTATAAATTCCTTTACTGTCACTGTCTGCCTCTCCTACTTCTCCGGCATTTCGTACAGCCTCGGTATTACTGCTGCAAACGGCTGTACGTCCATGCCGCCCCTTATTACAGCTGCACCGCCAGCCGTAAACAGATAGCTTACGCACGCTTTCTGTATCTCGTCCAGCACCTCTAAGCAACGCTCTTTTGTGGCATACTCTCCAATTTCCTCTAAACACCCGTCACTTATGCAAATTACGTGGCGCTTTTTGTCTGCCTCTGCACCGCCTCTCTTTTTCTTTATGTCCTCGTACTCTCCATACTCTACGCAGGCGTAATTACCGCCCAGTCTATACAGCTTTTCTTTATTCTGGCTGCGTATATATACCTCGCTCATTGCCTTTATCTCCTTGCCTCTATGTTTTCCATTTCAGAAATGCAGTTTGATGGTATCAGCTCATAAGCTGCCGCCTCTATTTCTGTAAGCGTCTCTTTATACTCAATGTATCCCCACGCCTGCCGTGCTATCTCTGGTACGTTCTGCCGTTCCTCAAAATTTTCTATATGCAAAATCTCGTTTCCCTGCGGCTTTGGAAATGTTCCCAGTGATAACGGGCGTAAAGGGCTGTAATATCTGTGGCTCATTCTCCCGCCCCGCTTTCCTCTTTATGTTCTTGGTAGCCCTCTAAGTATCCTATTGCCTCTACGTCAATGTCCTTGCCGTCCTTACCGTCGTTGTTTATCCGAATTTTGCCGTAGTAGGCATAAATACAGCAGCCGTCATAGTCGTATACTCTTATGCTGCCCTCTGCGGCTGCCTCTGGTGTTTCAATAACCAGCGGCTCTGCCTGCTGCATCTGCGCTGCTACCTGTTCGTCTGTTACTGGCTCGCTGTTCTTTCCTCTGTACCAGATAGCCAGCATAAACAAAATGATTGCCAGCACGCCTGCCGCTATAATGGCTGCGCACTGCATCAGTTTTTTAACTGTCTGTCGTTTCTGTTTTCTCATAGTTTCAGCCTTTCTTTTTCCTCTTCCCAGTCAAAACTTGTGCAGGCTATGCAACGCTTGCAGCGTTCTATAGGCTCGTCGTCCCCGTCGTATGAAAATCCCAGACAAGCGCCGCCGTCCATTCCGGCTACGCCGCATTTTTTCTGCAAACTGCATTTTTTAATACGCTGCTTTATTCGGCACTCTTTGCATATAATCCTTTTTCCAGCTGTGCAGCCTTGCAGTCTTACAAAATACTTAGCCCATTCTCTGCTTATTCCTATACCCTCGCTTTCCCAGCCTGTTACCCACTCGCCGCATACGTCGCAAGTAAACGCCGTTGTTACTGTCCTTGTTATTCCCATGTCTACCCCTTTTTTGCCTCAAAATAGTAGTTGTCTACTATCAGCATTTTTTTACCGAAAAGACACACAAGCCCCAGCGGTACGGTAATAACCGCTATTGTTATGTCGCCCTCTGTCGCCCATACTGCCAGCACGGTAACTGCCAGCATTACAAGCCCATAGGCTTTCTGCTTAATGAAATACCAGCGGCAGGCTTTCTTTTCTTGCTCCCGCTGTCGCCTCTGCTCTTTTTTCTTTCGCATATCTTCCATTGCATCTGCGTAGCCTTTCTGGTATGCGTCCTCTACTATCAATGCCTCTGCTGCCATTGTCTGCCTCTCTTCCTTTCGGCGGCGCTCTCTGCCTTTCCATGTGTGCCGCTCTCCTGTTCTGGCGTTTGGTTTTACCGTGCGGGCTGCTTTTCACATTAAAAAGCAACTGAAAACCTGTTGACCGTCCACATACTTTCTGGCTGGTATGACCGCCGCTATTTTTTCACGGTATACAGATTGCAGCTATTAGCCTGCTGCCCTCTGCCGCAGGCTCGCCATGCCTGCTACACAATGTGCCGTGTGGGATTTGAACCCACGACTTGCCGCTTATGAGGTGGCTGCTCTAACCACTGAACTAACGGCACTCATGGTACGGTTTTATCAACCGCACGCCTTTTCTAATAAAATGTTAAATACCCTGTCTTTTAAGGTCTGCATTTCTCCCCTAATTTTGCTTATTTCCTTGTCTTTTTCCTTTAGCTCCCTCTCTAATTCTGCTATCTTCTTTTCGTATTTCTCCTTTTCCTGCATTTCTATTACCTCGTTTGCATTTATTGTTTTTCCTCTGTTTTTTTCTCTTCCGTATTTACCATTCTTCTGTATGATTGCTGTGGGCGTTCATGGTCTTTTAATTTGACTGGCTCTATATTTTCCTCTATTGCTTTCTTAAGATATTTGAAAATGTGTGCTATTACGTCCACCGTCCAGCCATTTCCAATAGCTTTATATCTTTGTGTATTACTTACCCCCTCTGTGTAATTGTCTGGCAGTGTCTGCAAACGCTCACACTCTAAAGGCGTCAGTATGTAATACTCTGTATCTGAATACTTTATATTTGTCGCTGAATTGCTTATATTCTGTGCAGTTGTTAAAGCTCTACTTTTTTGGTCTAATGTTTTAACTTGCGACCATGCTTTTTTATGTGCTAATGTTCCCTCTTCCTTTGCCATCATCCGCTTATAGCACTCGTACTCTTTTTTCTCTTCTCTTGGCTGTACTATATCTCTAAGAAAAATTCCCTTATCTTCTGGCTGCTTAATGTCCGGTATGTTTGTCCAGTTACAGTCTTTTCTTTCCTGTGCCGTTAATAGATTGGAATTTATATAAATAGGCTCTACACCCATAATGCCTGTAATTATGTCTTGGTTTTCTTTTGTCATGGTTGCGTTATTTTCCAATAAAAACCATTTTGCCTCTGTTTCGTACAAAGCCCTTACATAATCAAAAAACAGTCTACTTTCTTCTCCCTCTAACCCTTTTCTATTTCCGCAACTGCAAAGGTTCTGGCATGGGCTGCCACCAATTAAAATGTCTATTTTTCCTTTGTACTTTGTAAAATCTTCCTTTGTTACGTCCCCTCGTACGATTTCTGGATAATTCTTTTTACTGATTTCTATTGCATTATGTTCTATTTCGTAAGCTATGTATTTATCTACCTCTATTCCTGCTCTTTCAAGTGCTACCATTCCACAGCTTATCCCATCAAACAAACTCAAAACTGTTATACCCATGTTTTACTCCTTTCCTTATAATGCCTGCTGCCCCGCTGCTGCTGTGTAGGTTTTCAGTGTGGCGTTGCAGCGTTTGAACTCCCTATAAATTGTGTCCCTATGTGTTCCCAGTACCTCTGCAATATCGCTTACACTGCTGCCCTGCTTACTCATAGCCTCTATGGTCTGCCTGTCCTCGTAATGCAGACGCTTGTACTTTCGTTTCGCCATGTTCTTCCCTTTCCGTTCATTTTGCTTTTATGGTAAAAATAAGCGTGTCAGGTTTTACGCTCTGCACGCTCTTCTTCTGCTGTTTCCTATAAAAAAAAATCGGCAGAGGCTTTATAACCTCTTGTCGATTTTCATTCTAAAACTTATCTTCTTAGTTAACATTATTCATTTAACAATTATTACACCCATATTCTTGTACCAAATTGTCAGACATGATAACATGTAAATATAGTGCTGTTTTAGATAGAACTGTTTTTACCATTGATTAGAGAGTTCAAATCTTTCATAACAATAGCAGGAAAACATATAGGAGCATTTGACATGTTAAAGAATACAAATCCATGACACAAGAAGAAATGTACTCTCGTACATGAAATATATATAGAAGGTTGTATGGAAAACGCCAGAGAAAATATCCGGATGTAACTGACTTAACTACCGCAATCCAACAGGAAGAGGATTCCTTTGTCTGCTTTTTGCAGGATTTTTTTACTTTGCCGGAAAATACTTATTATGTTCTGGAAAAAGACAATATGCCTGTAAGTGCCGCCAGATTAAGTAAAATAAATGATTTTTATTATCTGGAAGCTTTAGAGACACCACCCCAATACCGAAAAAAGGGATACGCCTCCGAACTTTTAAATGAAATGATAACACATCTTCATCAGCAGGGTTCTGTTGATATCCGTGATTGTGTAAGTAAAACAAATACCGCCTCCCTCGCAACCCACAAAATGCGGATTCTTTATTGCAGGGAAAACGGTATCCATTATCCTTCAATACGGTTAATAACAAAACTTACGGTATGCGGTATTTTATCCGATAAAGCCGGCAAATCCGCATAATAACACGATGACACCAAGAATGATACGGTACCATCCAAACACTTTGAAATCGTGTTTCTTAATATATCCCATTAAAAATTTAATTACAACGAGCGACACTGCAAATGCAACAACCATTCCCACCACAAGGATTACACCTTCCTGAGAAGTCATAGTTGCGTTCATCAAAAACTTTGCACCTTTCAAAAGACTGGCTCCAAACATAACCGGAATTGCAAGGAAAAATGTATATTCCGCTGCAACAGTTCTGGAAACCCCAAGTAATAATGCTCCGACAATTGTTGCTCCGGAACGGGATGTTCCTGGAAAAATCGCTGCGATCAGCTGAAACATTCCTATCCAGAATGCCAGTTTATAATCAATTCCGACAAGGGTATTCACCTTTGCCTTTTTTCCTCTGTGATAATTCTCAATCACAATAAATGCTACACCAAACAGGATCAACATAATTGCTACTGTCTGGTAATTGTAAAATAATGCTTCCAACTGCTCATCAAAAAGTACACCTACAATTGCTGCCGGTACGCAGGATACTAAAATGTGAAACCACAGTTTAAATATATCCCATTTTATATACGCACCTGCGCCAGTTTTCGCCAATGGTTCTTTATATTTTTCCTACCAAAGGCCAGATCTGATTCAGAATAAAATCACGACAGCAATAATCGCTCCAAGTTGGATCACGACTTCAAACATACTGTAAAATTCATCAGAAACATTTAGTGATACAATCTCATTTAGAAGGATCATATGTCCTGTGCTGCTGATTGGAAGCCATTCTGTAATACCTTCCACAATACCAAATAATATTGCTTTTAAAATTTCTATCATTTTTTCCGCCTTGCCTAATTCTGGCAAACACCTTTCTTTCTTTTTTATGCTTCATAAAATGAAAAAAGAACCCACATTGCTATGGATTCTTAAGGGCGACAACCAGATTCGAACTGGTGATCAGGGTGTTGCAGACCCACGCCTTACCGCTTGGCTATGTCGCCATATTATTAAATTATGCATCACTGCAAGTGACTCCGACGGGAATCGAACCCGTGTTACCGCCGTGAAAGGGCGATGTCTTAACCGCTTGACCACGGAGCCGATTATTCATTGAGGCTCCCCGAGTAGAATCGAACCTACAACATCACGGTTAACAGCCGTGCGCTCTACCATTGAGCTATCGAGGAATATATAGTTACTAACAACTCCGTAGTACAGAAAATGACGTAGATTGGTACGTCACTTAATTACTATATATCATAACTGTTAAAATTGCAATACTTTGTAAGTTATTTTTTGTACATTCAAAACTTCATACAGATTCCGAGTTTTTTGGTCAAGCCCTCGATCGATTAGTAACAGTCAGCTCCATGTGTTGCCACACTTCCACCTCTGCCTATCTACCTTGTAGTCTTCAAGGGATCTTACTCACTTTTGTAAGGGATATCTCATCTTGAGGGGCTTCACGCTTAGATGCCTTCAGCGTTTATCCCTTCCGGACTTGGCTACTCTGCCATGCCGTTGGCCGACAGCAGATACACCAGTGGTCCGTCCATCCCGGTCCTCTCATTACTAAGGACAGCTCCTCTCAAATATCCTCCGCCCGCGCCGGATAGGGACCGAACTGTCTCACGACGTTCTGAACCCAGCTCGCGTACCGCTTTAATGGGCGAACAGCCCAACCTTGGGACCTGCTACAGCCCAGGATGCGATGAGCCGACATCGAGGTGCCAAACCACTCCGTCGATGTGAACTCTTGGGGTGATAAGCCTGTTATCCCCAGGTAGCTTTTATCCGTTGAGCGATGGCAATCCCACTTTATGCCACCGGATCACTAAGTCCTAGTTTCCTACCTGCTCCACCCGTCGGTGTCGCAGTCAAGCTCCCTTCTGCCTTTGCACTCTAAAAATGGTTTCCGACCATTCTGGGGAACCTTTGAGCGCCTCCGATACCCTTTCGGGGCGACCGCTGATCAAACTCCCGCCTGGCATTGTCCCATCACCGGGTCACGGTGACTGGTTAAAATACTGCAGGGGTGGTATCCCAACAGCGACTCCACTCAAACTGGCGTTCAAGTTTCAAAGTCTCCCACCTATCCTGTACGTGCAGTACCGAATCCCAGTACCAAACTGGAGTAAAGCTCCATGGGGTCTTTCCGTCCTGGCGCGGGTAACCAGCATCTTCACTGGTACTTCAATTTCACCGGATGTATTGTCGAGACAGTGCTCAAATCATTACGCCTTTCGTGCGGGTCGGAACTTACCCGACAAGGAATTTCGCTACCTTAGGACCGTTATAGTTACGGCCGCCGTTTACTGGGGCTTAAATTCAAAGCTTCGATTGCTCTAACCTCTCCTCTTAACCTTCCAGCACCGGGCAGGCGTCAGCCCATATACTTCACCTTTCGGTTTCGCATAGACCTGTGTTTTGCTAAACGGTTGCTTGAGCCTATTCTCTGCGGCCTGCCTCGTGGGCACCTTCTCCAAAGTTACGGGGTCATTTTGCCGAGTTCCTTAACAATGCTTCTTCCGCCGGCCAGGATTCTCTCCTCATCCACCTGTGTCGGTTTACGGTACGGGCACATATAAAGCTATAGCGGCTTTTCTCGGCACAGGGCTCACATGCTTCGCTACTTTCATTTCGCTCCGCGTCACGCTTTCGGCTCATGCAGCGGATTTGCCGGCTGCACACCTCCTTCGCTTGCACCGGTATTTCCATTCCCGGCCCATGCTCTCCCCATGCGTCCCCACAGTTCTGTTTATATGCGGTACAGGAATCTAAACCTGTTGTCCATCGGCTACGTCTTTTGACCTCGCCTTAGGCCCCGACTTACCCAGAGCAGATCAGCTTTACTCTGGAAACCTTGGATATTCGGCCGAGGATTCCACCTCTCTCTCGCTACTCATTCCGGCATTCTCTCTTCTTATCCCTCCACTGCTCCTTCCGGTACAGCTTCGTCGGCATTAAGAATGCTCCTCTACCAATTGCATTCGCAGATTCCGCAGCTTCGGTGTTGTGTTTCAGCCCCGGACTTTTTCGGCGCAGGACCTCTCGACTAGTGAGCTGTTACGCACTCTTTGAATGTGTGGCTGCTTCTGAGCCAACATCCTAGTCGTCTTGGAGATCCCACATCCTTTTCCACTTAACACACTTTGGGACCTTGGCTGGCGGTCTGGGCTCTTTCCTTTTGACTGCCCAACTTATCTCGTGCAGTCTGACTCCCGTTCATCATCTACATGGCATTCGGGTTTGATATTCTTTGGTAGCTTTGACGCCCCGCGGAAATTCAGTGCTCTACCTCCGTAAGACTCCATCGAGGCTAGCCCTAAAGCTATTTCGAGGAGAACCAGCTATCTCCGGGTTCGATTGGATTTCTCCTACCACACCTCATCGCCACCCTTTTCAACGGATGTGCGTTCGGTCCTCCATTGCCTTTTACGGCAACTTCAACCTGGACATAGATCACCCGGTTTCGGGTCTGCGGATACTGACTATATGCGCCCTCTTCAGACTTGGTTTCCCTTCGGCTCCACACCTTAAGTGCTTAACCTTGCCGGCATCCGCAACTCGCCGGACCGTTCTACAAAAGTACGCGGTTCATCATAAAGATGTCCACAGCTTGTAAACACAGGGTTTCAGGTTCTCTTTCCTCCCCTCCCGGGTCCTTTTCACCTTTCCTTCACGGTACTATGCGCTATCGGTCACTAAGGGTATTTAGGCTTACGGGGTGGTCCCGCTCATTCCATCAAGGTTTCTCGTGTCTCGATGTACTCTGGATACCGCTCAGTCAGTTCCCTTTCGCTTACGGGGCTTTCACCCTCCGGCAGGCTTTCCCAAAACCTTTCTGCTAGAATCACTGATCTTAAATGCGGTCCGAACCGGTGCACGCACTCCGGTTTGGCCTCTTTCCATTTCGCTCGCCGCTACTTTGGAAATCGATAAATTTTCTTTCTCTTCCTCGCCCTTAGATGTTTCAGTTCAGGCGGTTCCCTTCCATACGTTATGGATTGGCGTATGGATGCATGAGGGTGTGCTCATGCGGGTTTCCCCATTCAGACATCTGCGGATCAGTGGATATTTGCTCCTCCCCGCAGCTTTTCGCAGCTTATCACGTCTTTCATCGGCTCTTAGTGCCAAGGCATCCACCCTGCGCTCTTTTTTGCTTGACCTCTCTTTTACCATTTCAATAGCGTTTGAAATGGGGTCTGCTTTTTAAAAAGCTTGTAATTAGTTTTTCAACTATGTTTACGTTTGGTTATTTGTTTTCTCGGATGTCTTGATTAAATATATGTTTCACAGATATTTTCTCAATACTTATCTCTGTATGAAGTTTTCAATGTACAATCTCTGCTTTGCAGAGCCGATTTCAGTTACTTCGTAACTTCCTGACTGAATCTTTATC